>JAEEGF011226605.1_pt1 | contig 70961 bp, 54 predicted proteins | sample 9134171 | NCBI WGS metagenome assembly JAEEGF01 (sample SAMN16246542, study PRJNA631951) | gut metagenome | biome: gut microbiome; feature: rumen; material: AP-attached | host: Bos | place: Iran: Karaj | collected 2018-10 | reverse complement strand
TCATGGCTCTTTGGATCAACGGCTTTACAGCCTTTAGCATCAAGCCCCTTAGAATAGCCACAGTTGCCGGAGTGATCTTTGCAGCGATAGGCTTTATCTACGGAGTTTTCACTATTATCAAGAAGTTTGTTTACCCTGTAGCACCTCTGGGATATGCAGCACTCATGAGCGCCGTGGTATTTATGGGCGGTATGATCATGATGATGCTGGGCATGATAGGTGAGTACCTGGGAAGGCTATATATTTCGCAGAATAAAAATCCACAGTACGTAATTCGGGAGACGACCCGCGATGGACAAGAATAACAACAAACAAGAATTAATAGCCTGGCTTTGGTCAGGCTTGTTTGGTATTTTGGTGGGGGCATTTTTGGTCCTGGGCTATCAGCTTGAGACGGGAGATTCCATAAATCTATCCGACAAAAATACCATGCTGGTGATGGCCATGCTGATGATCATCCTGACCCTGGACACCAGATATGTCTGGAGAGGCTATGATCTTGCAAGACAGGGCAAAAAGCTCTTTGGCTACATCACCCTTCGTGATCTTAAAGCAAATCCCAGCGTCCATAAAAAGGACTTTTTTAAGAACTGGCTGTGCATGGGGCTTCTCAGTATCCCGGTGTTCATGGCTGAATTCCCGGGCTTTTTTGTGTACGATGCCCAGGAGGAATTAAACGAAGTCCTCACAAGGAGCTTTACCACTCATCATCCCCTTTTCCATGTGCTTCTCATGGGCGGCATCATCGCCCTTGTTCACAAGGTTTTTGGCTCCTGGAACTTCGGGATCTTTTGCTATCTGTTCCTTCAGATGCTGGTGATCACCGCTATATTTGCCTACGCTGTGACCTTCATGCAGAAAAAAGGAATCGGCAAACGCTCAAGGATTCTGTGGGTGTTGTACTACGGCGCATTTCCCACAATTGTGATGTACACCCTGTGCTCCAGTAAAGACGGCCTGTTCTCAGCTCTTTTGCTGCTGGTGACCGTGCTGCTGATCGAGATGGTTGCGGATCCGGAGAAGTTCTTTTCAGATAAGCGCAAGGTGATTGCCTACGTGCTGGCGGCCACCTTCATGCCGCTCTTTAGGCACAACGGATTTTATGCTTATGTGGTTTTCATTCCCTTTGGGCTCTTGTATTTCAGGAAAAAGCTAAAGCCTCTGCTGATTGGAGCGCTGGTTGGCCCTGCTGTTCTGTACCTTGTGCTGAACGCAGGACTTAGCGCAGCCTGTCTTCCCGAGGGCGTGCATCATCAGGAGATGTTGACGGTGCCAATCATGCAGCTGGCCCGGCTCTATACCTATGAAAAAGAAAATATTCCGGCAGAGGACCTGGCTATCATCGAGGCCTACATACCGGAGGAGAATCTGAAGCTCTATACCCCCAGGGTCTCTGACCTTGTGAAGGTGGGCTTTAACAATAGCCTCTATGAGGAGAACAGCAAGGATTTCTGGGACGTTTGGAAGAAGTATCTTGTTAAGCACCCCATGGTCTATGTTAATGCATGGGCGCTGACTTCCTACGGCTACGTGTATCCGCCTGCCGTGATAAATGTCTACGGCGGAACCACCGTGTATACCTTTACCTATGATCGCAGCTCCTATTTCGGCTATGAGGTGGAACTTCCCGGAGAGAGAAAGGGTGTCTTAAAGCCCCTGGATGATCTGTACAGATACCTGTCCATCGGAACCTTCCAGGAGGACATGCCTATTCCGCACATCCTCTTTACACCCGGACTTTTCATCATATTGTTTATGTATGTGATATTCTATCGCCTGAGCAAAGGGCGTTTTAACGGAGTTGTTCCGTTTATCCCGATGCTCCTGACCTTCTGCACGGTGCTCCTGGGTCCCACCTATCTGGTGCGCTACGTGGTATACCTCTGGCTCTGCGTTCCGCTCCTTGGTGTCACCGGTAAGGACGCCCTGCCTGCGTAAAATTCAAAAGCAAAACCTGCCTGCAAGGACTACCGGCGCTGAGGCGTATGTCCCTGCAAGCAGGCTTTTTTGCGCTATATGCGGCCCTTGGGGCGGTTGTTGCTTAACAGGCTGGTGGTGTGCTATCATATTATGATGGTTTTATTGTGCGTATCTATGCGCATTTTTACCTATCACTACAAGACGAAGGCATTGACTGTTATGAGAAAAGTAATTACAAAATGCACCGCCATCAGGGCTGTTATCATCACCTTTGCCCTGCTGGCTATAATCAGCATATACCCTCTCAGAATATGGACGAGCACCCTGAACACATCCTCGGGAGCCCCTGTTGTCGGAGAGGCTGATCCTGTTAACTATGAAAACGACCTGATGCAGGAATTTGTGACCCGCTACGACAGACTCAGCGCGGTGCGGGTTTACGTCGCCGGCGTGGAGAGAGGTCAGTACCTCGCCTGCATAGTTTACGACGAGAACGGCGCCATCGCCCTGACCACCTATGTGGACACCAAGGACCTTACGATTCCCGGATACGTTGAGATCCCTTTAGAACTCAATGTTGAAGTTGACAAGCATTACGCCCTTAAGTTCAACGCCTGCAGATCCAAGTACACACTGGCTGTAGAGGATGCTGCGGCAGATACCCAGTACTACGGCGCACTTACATCCAATTATCAGCCGGTTGAGGGCTACCACCTGGCAGCTGAGTACATTTACAGACTGCCCATGTCCAAGAGCAGATCACTTCTGATGATCGGCATCATAGCCGCAGTTACAGCAGCTATTTACGCAGGTCTTGGCCTGTTTTACAAAAAGAATCCCGACAGGAACAGCGTTCTCACAGTTGGCAAGACCATCAAGGTTGCCGCCAACCCCGTAGCTGCTCTTGTTTTTGGCGCGCTCATGATAATGGTATTCCCTCTTAAGATGTTCGACTGGAGAGCCAACGACATCATCTTCTATGAGCTGGGCCTTATCATAGCCGCAGCCATCGTGTTCTACGCCATCAACCACAAGGTCATCAAGCACGACGTGGGCATTTCCTTCTGGCAGAGCCTGAGGAATGAGAACCGTGTTCAGTACATACTCATCATGTTCTCGATTGCAATGGCTATCTGGTACGGCTGCCGCTACATGAATGACCTTTACGACATTTACCACAGCATGTCCGAGAGGCTCATGATCATCTGGCTTCTGATCGCCATGATCCTGACCTTTACCCTGAAGGAAGCTTTTCAGATCTACAACCTGATCTGGCTTATCTTCAGCACCATTTACGGCGTGCACTACTACAGCATCCACAAGCTGACCCCTGAGGACAAGGAGTTTGATCTTAAGAACGCCATCCTCAGATACGGCGTCATCATCACTATACTTGCGGGTATCCTGATACTGAACATCATCAGGAACCTGATCCTTATTTTGCAAAAGAAATATCACAAGGCCGGAGCCCATGGGGAGAAGCCCGTTTACAGGATCACACCCTTTGGCATCATCCTGGTGGTATTCCTTATAACCCTTGTGATCCTCAGAAACACAAGACTCTGGGGCATCTACCTGGCAGCCACCTTCATCTGTTTCTACTTAAGATACGCTGCCTGGGGCAACAAGAAAGACTATTACAAGATCCTGTCCGGCGGACTTATGATGAACTTTGCGATCTCGCTGATCTACAGCTGGGCCCACAGATACTTTGCGGGCTACACCAGCGGAAGATTCGCATTCATCTTCCATACCGTAACCGTAACGGCAGAGTACTTTACCTTCATGGGCGCAGCCGCAGCGGTCATGCTCATAGTTAAGATCGTGGCTCTTCCCAAAAAGTCGTCCGCCAAAGAGATATTCGTATCAGCCTGGAAAGAGATCACACTCTTTGGATTTATCATGTCCTATGCGATCTTCACCGTATCAAGGACAGCTTACCTGGCAATAATCATCAGCATGCTCCTGGTTATCGCCATTACTATTGCTTACCACAAGAAGCAGTTCCTCAGGATAGTTGCTGTTTTTGCAGCTGCTGTTATCCTGTGCTTCCCTGCTTCCTTTACCTTGCAGAGGATCCTCCCTGCAATAGCGGCAGATCCTATGATATACCCCATCGATGACACCGATGAGTTTATCAGAGGCGGAGCGGCCTGGAACAGCACCAACTTCATGTGCATCGAGAGATTTGGCAGCCTCTTTGCCGGCAAGATACTTGGAATTGAGACAGACGACTACGAGTATCCCATCGACAGAGACAACTACACCAATAACGGTACAGGCGATCCGATATATGATATTTACGGATTCCCCTTTGAGGGCTCCGAAGAATACAAGCAAAAGTACGGAGACGACGCAAGGGGACTTGCACCGGCCACAGATACAGAGCTGGCTGCAACACATCCGATCCCGTCGGTTACTCCTTACCCTGACCTTCTGGCATCCCAGAGCTTTACCCGTGCGGAGTTCATCATGCTGCTTAATGAGATGAACGGCTACGTGGACTATGACAACAAGCTGGATGTGATCTCCAACGGCAGGATCACCATCTTCAGGAGCTACCTGGCCAACTTAAATCTCTTTGGCCACGACGAGATGGGCGTTCTCCTTCCCAACGGAGAGATCGCGGTCCATGCCCACAACGTATACATTCAGGTGGCTCACGACCACGGAATTGTCGGCGGATTATTGTTTATTATCATGCTGGTGACAGCACTTGTTTCATCAATAAAGCTTTACAAGAACAATCGGAACACGGAACCCCTTTCACTTATGGTATTTGCCATAATCGTCGGCTTTATGGTTGCCGGCATTTCAGAGTGGGTATTCCAGTTCTCCAATCCTATGACTATAGCGCTTATGCTTGCATTTGCGCCAATGACCTGCAGGGAAGTTACTAAATGAAAAACAAAGAACCCTTTAATTTTCAAAAACTGTATAGACGTACAGGACTGATCATCTATGACATTATCAGCATCGTGGTGGCCAGTTTCCTGGCTATTCTTATAAGATACGAGTTCAAGCTGGACGCCATTCCGGATCACTTCATGGACCCGGTGACCACGTTCCTGCCCATAAACATCATCCTAACACTGGTGATATTCTACCTGTTCAGGCTCTATGACAGCCTGTGGGCTTACGCCGGTGAAAAAGAACTGCAGAATCTGGTTATGGCCTGTGTCATATCCGGGGTTATTAACGCTGTGGGCCTTCAGTTTTTCAGGACCCAGAGCCAGGCTGTGCCCCAGAGTTATTACTTCCTGTACACCTTCCTTCTGATAACGGCTATCTTTGTCAGCAGATTCTCCTACAGGTTTTTCAGGAGCAAGAAGCATCAGGCAATTAACCGCAACAACAGCAAGGCTGTGATGATAATCGGTGCCGGTGAGGCTGCCAACATCATCATCAAGGACATCATCACCAGCAATTACTCCACCATGTCCATCAAGTGCATCATCGATGATGACACCAACAAGTGGGGCAGATACATCCAGGGAATCCGCGTTGTAGGCGGAAGAGAGAAGATCGTTGAGTGCGCAGATCTCTATGACATCGATGAGATCATCGTGGCTATCCCTTCCGTTTCAAGACAGGAACTCAAGAAGATCCTTGATATCTGTAAGAACACCAACTGTAAGCTGAGATCCCTGCCGGGAATGTATCAGCTTGTAAACGGCGAAGTTAACGTATCAAGACTTCGAGACGTGGAGGTCGAGGACCTTCTCGGAAGAGACCCCATCTCCGTAGACATCGACTCTATTGCCGGCTATGTCAGCGGCAAGACCATCCTGGTAACAGGAGGAGGCGGCTCCATCGGTTCCGAGCTCTGCAGACAGATCGCAGGCCACAACCCCAAGCGCCTCATCATTTTAGACATTTACGAGAACAACGCCTACGATATCCAGCAGGAGCTTAAGCGCAAGTATCCCGACATGGATCTGGTAGTACTCATAGCATCCGTCCGCAACACTCAGAGGATCAATCACATCTTTGAGCAGTACAAGCCGGACATCGTGTACCATGCAGCTGCCCACAAGCATGTTCCTCTTATGGAGGACAGCCCCAACGAGGCCATCAAGAACAACGTCTTTGGAACCTTCAAGACCGCCATGGCAGCAGCAACCAACGGATGCAAGAAGTTCGTTATGATCTCAACAGACAAGGCTGTTAACCCCACCAACATCATGGGTGCCAGCAAGAGAATCTGTGAGATGATCATTCAGACCTTTAACAAGCACTACGACACGGAATTTGTGGCAGTGCGCTTTGGTAACGTGCTGGGCTCCAACGGCTCGGTAATCCCGCTCTTTAAAAAGCAGATCGCTGCAGGCGGCCCCGTTACCGTAACAGACCCTAACATCATCAGATACTTCATGACCATTTCGGAAGCTGTATCTCTGGTGCTTCAGGCAGGAGCCTTTGCCAAGGGCGGCGAGATCTTCGTCCTTGATATGGGTGAACCCGTCAAGATCCTTGACCTGGCCGAGAACCTCATTAAGCTCTCAGGCTACAAGGTAGGAGAGGATATCAGGATCGAGTTCACAGGCCTTCGCCCCGGGGAGAAGCTCTACGAGGAGATGCTCATGGACGAGGAAGGCCTTCAGGATACCGCCAACAAGATGATCCACATCGGAAAGCCGATAGAGCTGGATGAGATGCGTTTCTTTTCCCAGCTTGAAAAGCTCAACCAGGCGGCCAAGGATGAATCTCCCGAGATCCGCGAGATTGTAAAGGAAATCGTCGAGACCTACCATCCCGATGTCCACAGATATGTTATGACAAGAGAGAGGAAAGAGGCTCTCGCCAAGACTACCGAGATTATCAATTCCACCGGAGCCTGAGCCTGAACCGGAAGGAGAATATTATGGAAATCAAACCCTTTGATCAGAAAATCTATCTTTCATCCCCCACAATGCACGGGGAGGAGATGAAATACGTGCAGGAGGCCTACGACACCAACTGGCTCTCCACCGTAGGCGCCAACATCAATGAATCCGAGCGCCTCATCTGCGAGAAGATCGGCTGCAAGTACGCGATCGGCCTCTCGGCAGGAACAGCGGCCCTGCACCTTGCCATCAGACTTGGCGCAGAGAAGCTCTACGGACAGGCAAGAGTCGGACACGGAACCCTAGAGGGCAAAAAAGTCTTCTGCTCCGATATGACCTTTGATGCAACCGTTAACCCTGTGGCATACGAAGGCGGCGAGGCCGTATTCATCGACACAGAGTACGATACCTGGAACATGTCTCCCAAGGCTCTTGAGAAGGCCTTTGAGATTTATCCTGATGTAAAGATGGTTGTAGTTGCTCATCTCTACGGAACTCCCGGCAAGGTAGATGAGATCCGCGCAATCTGTGACAAACACGGAGCCATCATCATCGAGGATGCCGCAGAATCCCTGGGTGCCACCTACAAGGGCAAGCAGACCGGAATCTTCGGGGATATCGGCGTTATCTCTTTTAACGGAAATAAGATCATCACCGGTTCATCAGGCGGAATGCTCCTTACAAACAGCGAGGAGGATGCCCACAAGATCAGAAAGTGGTCCACACAGAGCCGTGAGGATGCGCCCTGGTACCAGCATGAGGAGCTTGGCTATAACTACCGCATGAGCAACGTGATCGCAGGAATCATCCGCGGGCAGATACCTCATCTTGAGGAGCACATCGCCCAGAAGAAAGCTATTTACAACAGATACAAGGAGGGCTTTAAGGATCTTCCCGTTAAGATGAATCCTATAGACGAGAGCAACTCAGAGCCCAACTACTGGCTCTCCTGCCTCATTATCGACAAGGAGGCAATGTGCAAGCAGGTCCGCGGCGAAAAAGAAGCTCTCTACATTTCAGAGCCCGGCAAGAGCTGCCCTACTCAGATCCTTGAAGAGATCATGAAGTACAATGCAGAGGGAAGACCCATCTGGAAGCCCATGCACATGCAGCCCATCTATCGCATGCACGGCTTTGTTACAGAGCAGGGCTCAGGAAGAGCCAAGAGTAACGCCTACATCAATGAGGGAACCGTCCTTGATGTAGGAATGGATATTTTTGAGAGAGGCCTGTGCCTTCCTTCAGACAACAAGATGACCCCTGAGCAGCAGGATGTCATTATCGAAATCGTAAAGAGGTGTTTTGAGCAGGGCACTTGTTGAGGTATGTACGAAACTAGTGCGAGCCATGGGTGAACACTTGCTGAGGTATTCATATGTATAAGAACTGTATTAAACGACTGCTGGATATTCTCATCTCACTGGTGATACTGATCCTGTTTTGCTGGCTGTACCTGATCCTGTTCATTCTGGTCAGGGTTAAGCTGGGAAGCCCTGCTATCTTCAAGCAGCCCCGCCCCGGCAAGGACGAGAAGGTATTTAACCTCTATAAGTTCAGGACCATGACCGATGAGAAGGATGAAAACGGAAACCTTCTTCCCGATGAAGTCAGACTCACCGCCTTTGGAAAGAAACTCAGGAGCACCAGCCTTGATGAGCTTCCCGAGTTCTTTAATATCCTGAAGGGCGATATGAGCTTTATAGGACCAAGGCCCCTTCTGGTCAAGTATCTGCCTCTTTACAATGAAGAGCAGCATCATCGCCATGACGTAAGGCCCGGACTTACCGGTTGGGCTCAGGTGAACGGAAGGAACCTCCTTAGCTGGGAGGATAAATTTGAAAAGGACGTTTATTACGTCAATAACCTTTCATTCCTGCTTGATCTGAAGATCATATTTAAGACTATCGCTGTGGTATTTGACAGAAGCGGTATCAACAGCGAGACAGATGCCACCATGGCGGCATTTACCGGAACTAAACCCAAGGAGAAGTAATAACATGAATATTTTATTTTGCAGCGTCGGACGCCGCTGTGAGCTTTTAAAGGATTTCAGGAATACTTTGGGAGACAAGGTTAAGATTGTTGTTACCGACAACAGCCCTTATGCGCCTGCCCTTGCTTTTTCAGACAAGAGCTATCAGGTGCCCCTTATCACAGACCCCGGCTACATTCCTATGATCCTTAAGATCTGCAAGGAGGAAGAGATCGATGCCATCACAACCCTTATCGATCCCGAGATTTCAATACTTGCAGAACACAGAGATGAATTTGAAAAGATCGGAGTTGAAGTTTTAGCTCCTTATACAGATACAGCCAGGCTCTGCTTTGACAAATATGAGATGTACAAATTCCTCACCGAGAAGGGTGTCAACACAGTAAGGACCTTCGGAGACCTTGAGGAGTTCAAGGCGGCCTATGACAAGAAAGAGATAGACTTCCCTGTTTTTGCCAAGCCCAGGACCGGCAGCGGCAGCGTAGGTGCCAGACGGGTTGAGTCCATGGAGATCCTCACTGAGCTCATGACAAGGGATCCCTCTCTTATAGTTCAGGAGCTCATGACGGGAAAAGACATGGATGCAGATATCTACGTTGACACTGTGAGCCACGAGGTTGTAGCAGTCTTTTCCAAAAAGAAGATCTCAACAACCATCGGCGGTGCCAACAAGACAATATCCTTTAAGGATCCCGCGCTCTTTGACTTTGTAAAAGACGCTATGAAGGTATTTAACTTCAACGGCCCTCTTGATATGGATCTCTTTTACCAGGACGGAAAATATTACCTGTCTGAGATCAATCCCAGATTTGGCGGCGCTTATCTTCATGCCTACGGTGCAGGCGTTGATTTCATCAAGTTCATCTACAATAACGTAGTTCTTAAAACCGCCAATACTCCTTGCATAGGGGAATACGAAGAGGATGTTGTTATGATGATGTACGACAGCGTTGTCATCGACAAACTCAGCAGTATCAAGGAGAGAATGAGGGAGATCTGATCATGCGGATCCTTGTTTTATCAAATTATGCAAACGGGCTCTATCTCTTTAGAAGAGAGCTGATAGAGCAGTTTATGAATGACGGTCACGAGGTTTTCGTTTCGGTTCCTCCGGATGAGAACTGTGACAAGCTCCGCAGCATCGGCTGGAATATTTATGAAACTGAGCTTAGCAGGCACGGCATGAATCCCTTTAAGGATTACAAGCTCTACAAGGCCTACAAGAAGCTCATAAGACAGCTGAAGGCGGATGTGGTACTGACCTATACAATAAAGCCCAATATTTACGGCGCCATGGCAGCAAGAGTCTGCAAGGTTCCTTATATCTGCAATATCACGGGCCTTGGCAAGGCTATTGAAAATGGCGGACTCATCAGCAAAGTGCTGATAATGATGTATAGAACATCTATGAAGAAGGCCAAGAGAGTCTTTTTCCAAAATGAGAAGAACATGGCCATTCTCCAAAAGCACGGCATCGCACTGCACAATGCAGGCCTGCTCCCGGGATCCGGAGTTAATCTCACGGAGCATCCCTTCAGGGAATATCCTTCGGAGGAGGATGGCATTAGATTTCTTGCGGTACTCCGTGTCATGAGAGATAAGGGAATAGAAGAGTATCTTCAGGCAGCCAAAGACATTTCTGCCCGGCACCAGGAGGTCCACTTTGAACTGGTGGGTGAATATGAAGAGGACGAGCGGGACAAGTACGAGCCCCTTATTAAGGAGCTTGAAGAAAAAGGCCTGCTGAAATACTACGGCCACATCGACAACGTGGAAGAGGTCATGAGTAAGAGCCACGTGGTGGTTCATCCCTCCTATCATGAGGGAATGAGCAACGTCATACTGGAAGCCGCCGCCTGCGGAAGACCCATCCTTGCCAGCAATATAAGCGGCTGTAAGGAAGCTGTGGATGAAGGAAAGAGCGGATTCCTCTTTGAGCCGGGTTCTGCAGCTGAACTGGAAAAAGAAATAGAGCACATACTTACCCTTAACGGAAAAGAGAGGGAAAATATGGGCCAAGCCGCACGAACACTGATTGAGCAGAAGTTTGACAGGCGTAGTATAATATTGACGTATATTGATGAGATAAAAGACATTACTAAGTAATGATTGATTTGGAGGATATGTAATGGATTTATATGAGAAGCTCCTTGCCGGAGAAGAAAAACTGTCACTTGTCGGTCTTGGATATGTAGGTATGCCTATCGCAGTTGCCTATGCCAAGAAGATCAAGGTTGTGGGCTATGACTTTAATGCTCAGAAGGTCGAGCTCTACAAAAAGGGAATCGACCCCACAAGAGAGGTCGGAGATGACGCCATCAAGGAGACTTCTGTTGAGTTTACAGCTGATCCCGAGAAGCTCCGCGAGTGTAAGTTCCACGTTGTTGCAGTTCCCACCCCTGTTAATGACGACCACACACCGGATCTTTCACCTGTTGAGGGAGCAAGCCACACACTTGGTAAGTACCTGACCAAGGGCAGCATCGTTGTTTATGAGTCAACTGTTTATCCCGGAGTTACCGAGGATATCTGCGTGCCTATTCTTGAGCAGGAGTCAGGCCTTAAGTGCGGCGTAGACTTTAAGATCGGATATTCACCTGAGCGTATCAACCCCGGTGACAAGGTTCACAGACTTGATACCATCACCAAGATCGTTTCAGGTATGGACGAGGAGACTCTTGATACAGTAGCCAAGGTTTATGAGCTGGTTGCTCTTGCAGGCGTTTACAAGGCTCAGTCCATCAAGGTTGCAGAGGCAGCCAAGGTTATCGAGAATTCACAGCGTGATATCAACATCGCTTTCATGAACGAGCTGTCCATGATCTTCCACAAGATGGGCATCGACACCAAGAGCGTCCTTGAGGCGGCAGGAACCAAGTGGAACTTCCTTCACTTCTTCCCCGGTCTCGTTGGCGGACACTGCATCGGTGTAGACCCTTACTACCTGACATACAAGGCAGAGGAGCTTGGATATCATTCACAGATCATCCTCTCCGGAAGACGTATCAACGACGACATGGGCAAGTACATTGCTGAGTCCTGTGTCAAGAACCTTATCGCAGCTGACATCCCTGTTAAGAACGCCAAGGTAGCAATTCTAGGCTTCACCTTCAAGGAGAACTGCCCTGATACCAGAAACACCAAGGTTATCGATATCTACAACGAGCTTGGCGAGTACGGAATCAAGCCTATGGTTGTAGATCCCGAGGCTGATGCCGATGAGGCAAAGAGACTTTACGGCATTGAGTTTGATAAGATTGAGTCTGTTAAGGATATGGATGCAGTCATCGTCGCTGTTGCTCATGATGAGTTCAAGGAGTATGGCACTGCTGACATTGCAAGATTCTTCAATCCCGACCACAAGACCAAGGTATTCCTTGACCTTAAGGGCATTTACGACATGAACGACTATAAGAAGCCGGAATTCGACTATTGGAGGCTGTAATATGAGCTACACTGAACTTAAATTTCCCGCTGACTCCGTCTTCCTTGTGACTGGCGGCGCCGGCTTTATCGGATCCAACATCTGCGAGGCCCTTTTAAACATGGGCTACACAGTAAGATGCATGGACAACCTGTCCACAGGACACATCGAGAACATCCAGCCCTTTATGGAGAACCCCAGGTTCACCTTCCTTCAGGAGGACATCAGAGACTTTGATGCCTGCATGAAGGCCACCGAAGGCGTGGATTACGTTCTCAACGAGGCTGCATGGGGCAGCGTTCCCCGCAGTATCGAGATGCCTCTTTTATATGAGGAGATCAACATCAGAGGCACTCTCAACATGATGGAGGCTTCAAGACAGAACGGCGTCAAGAAGTTTGTATATGCTTCAAGCTCCTCTGTTTACGGAGATTCCACAGTACTTCCCAAGAAGGAAGGACAGGAGGGCAACGTACTTTCACCTTACGCCCTCACCAAGAAGACGGACGAGGAATACGGCAAGCTCTACAAGAGCCTCTACGGCCTTGATACCTACGGACTTAGATACTTCAATGTATTCGGAAGAAGACAGGATCCCAACGGAGCATATGCCGCTGTTATTCCCAAGTTCTTAAGACAGCTTATGAACGGCGAGACACCTACCATCAATGGCGATGGTCAGCAGTCCCGTGATTTCACATATGTTGATAACGTAATCGAGGGTAACCTCCGCGCCTGCCTTGCTTCATCAGAGGCAGCAGGAGAGGCCTACAACATCGGTGCCGGCGGAAGAGAATTCCTCATCGACGTTTATCATCACCTTACAGATGCACTTGGCATGGACGTTGAGCCTATCTTCGGACCTCCCCGTAAGGGCGATATCCGCGATTCCAACGCAGACATTTCCAAGGCACGTAAGAACCTTGGCTACGATCCTTCCTATGATTTCAAGGCAGGTATCCAGCTGGCAATTGAGTGGTACAAGGAAAACCTGTAGAATACAGGGATTCAAAGTCATACAAATTCCATGCTTGCATGGACATTTGCATGACCTCTACACTAGGATGGATACATCATGAGAATTACAATTCGTCTCGACGACATCACACCCGACATGGACTTTGCCAAATTTAACCGCTTCAGGGAGATCCTGGACAAGAAAGGCATATGTCCCCTGATCGGAGTGGTGCCGGACAACCGGGATCCGAAACTCCATATTGAGGATGACAGACCGGATTTCTGGGAACTTGTCAAGGAGCTTCAGCAGAAGGGCTGGAAGGTTGCCATGCACGGCTACAGACATCTGTACACCACTGCCGATCCCGGCCTTTTTCCCATCGGCAACAAGTCCGAGTTTGCGGGACTTCCGCTGAATGAGCAGAACGACATGATCCGCAGCGGCAAGGAGATTCTGGAGGAGAAGGGCATTATTACCGATATCTTCATGGCCCCCTCACACTCTTTTGACAGGAACACACTGATAGCCCTTAAGAACAATGGCTTTAGCAGGATGACCGACGGCTTTGGGATCAGGCCCTACCGCAAGGAGGAGATCGTATTCTATCCCATTTCCGTTAGCAGGAAGAGATCCCTCAAGGATAAGAGAGACGGCCTGGTGACCTTTGTTTACCACGCCAACTCCATGACAGACAGAGATTTTGAGAAGCTTGAGCAGCTTCTTGATACAGCAGAGGTCGTGTCCTACTCCGAAAACGCAACTATTGCGGTAGAGGACAGGACCATGGCAAAAGATATATCGCAGTACCTGACAGCTAAGGCCAAGTATACTGCAGTTAGGCTTAGAAAACTTAAAGGGTGAGGAAGATATGGAAGAAGGATATGGACAGATCCGCATTCTGCACGTTCTTGGGGGACTGGGTGTAGGCGGCGCTGAGTGCCGTATTATTGATCTTTACAGAAACATGGACAGAGACAGGATCCAGTTTGACTTCCTTGTGCACTGTTCCCCTGAGAAAACAGGAAAAAAGAGTCCGACTTCTGATGAACTGATGGCAGTTCGAGAGCCGGACTATTTTGATAATAGCGTATATAAATTGGGAGGAAGAATATTCTGCCTTCCTACATTTGTTGGAACCAACGTGGTGGAGTATAAAAGAGCGGTTAAGCAGTTCTTTGACCAGCATCCCAATCAGTGGAAGGTTGTTCAGGGACACATGACCAGCACAGCGGCCCTCTATCTGCCCATAGCCAAGAAGGCAGGGATACCCATCTGTATCGCTCACGCAAGAAGCGCCGGCGTAGATAACGGTATCAAGGGTATTGCCACCAGGTTTTTCAGAAGCCCTCTTCACAAGGCAGGGATTACGGATTATAACTTCGCCTGTTCCAGAGAGGCAGGAATCTCTGTCTTTGGACAGGATCAGGTGGATGCCGGCAAGGTAAGGGTCATTCCCAATGCCATTGATATCAAGCACTTTGCCTACAATGAGGCCACAAGAAACAAGATAAGACAGGAGCTTGGAGTATCCAATGCGCTGGTCATCGGCCATGTGGGGAGCTTCCGCTATGCCAAGAACCACGAGTTTCTTTTAAATGTTTTTGCCCAGATCTGCAGGCTTCTTGATAACGATGATCTCAATCAGTACAGCATGCTCCACGGCATGAGAGTGAGACTTCTGATGTTGGGCAGGGGCCCTCTTCAGGAGGATATGAAGAAGCTTGCCGACAAGCTTCACATCTACGACAGATGTATATTTGCAGGAAATAAGAGTAATGCCAGCGACTATTACCAGGCCATGGATTACTTTTGTTTCCCCTCAAGATACGAGGGGCTTCCCGGAAGTGTTATTGAGGCTCAGGCAGCAGGACTTCAGTGCCTTGTTTCCGACGCTGTGACACCTGAAGTCAACGTCACCGAGCTGGTTTCCATGCGCAGCATTAACTCCGAGCCCAGAGACTGGGCCAGGAAGATCCTTGATGATCTGCTCCTCAGGGAGGATTATCAGAGCGACCCTCTTGCGGAGGAGATCAAGCTCAACCAGACCTTTACCGCCATAGCGGGAGAGCGCAAGGAGAGCATCTTCGAAACAGACGAGACACCGGACTTTGATCTGCTGGATGCAGGCACCGGTTTTGAAACTTTAAATATTCCCGAAAAAGAGGTCAAGAAGACCCACCATCGCTCCATAGAATACTCCATAGGAGACAGGAGCGAGAGCAGTGAGTACATTCAGGGCAAGCTCAAGGCAGCAGGCTTTGACGTTAAGTCCCAGGCCAAGATGATGGCTCTTTTCTACGAGAGAGGAAGATTTTAATGGATAATTCCAAAAAGAACCTGCTCCTTATGGTGCCCATGCTGCACCAGGGCGGCTTTGAGAGGGTCTGCGTCAAGACCGCGAGGCTCATGCAGGATTATTACAACGTACATATCCTGATATTCAGCTCCAAGGACATCAACTACGATGTGACAGGGCTTGATGTCATCGACATTGACGTGCCCGCCAAAAAGGGCATTGTCAACAAGGGTGCAAATGTCTTTAAGCGTGTATCAAGGGCCGGGAAGGTCAAGAAGGACCTTGGGATTGATATAGCCTACAGCTTTGGCTCTGCCAATCTTGTAAATGTCTTGTCCAAGGGCTCTGAGCGTGTGCTGACAGGACTTCGCTGCCAGACCGATCTTGAGAACCCTCGCCAGATAAGGCTCTTATGTCGCAAGTCCGATCAGGTTCTATCCTGTTCAAAAGAAATAGTGAGGCAGCTTGAGGCTGATTTTAGCTATACAGACAGCACTTATATCTATAATCCCCTGGACATTGAGGATATTCAGGCCAAGGCAGATGAAGCCATTACTGATTTTCCCTTTAACAGGGCCGAGGAATCCGCAAGGTCAGGTAAGCCCATCAAGATCATTTCCTGCACCGCAAGAAATGACTATATAAAAGGAATCTGGCATCTGGTCAAGGCAGTTTCACTGGTTGCCAAGACCAATCCCGAGATAAGGCTCATGGTATTCGGTGCCGGCAACTGGGATAAGTACAGAGAACTGGCAGAGGGGCTTGGAATCGGAGATAAGGTTGCTTTCCCCGGACTTAGAAAGAATCCTTTCCCCTATGTGGCAGCTTCAGATCTTTATGTGTGCAGCTCCAACCATGAGGGATTTCCAAATTCCGTTCTTGAGGGCATGGCCCTTAGAAAGCCCCTTATTTCAGCCGACTGTAAGACCGGCCCGAGAGAGATTCTTTTGTCCTCTGAGGAGTATGAGAGGCTTATTGCCGAGGCTCCGGATGGAAGCAGCATAACAGAGCCTGTGAGAGGCGCCTATGGAATCCTGGTTCCCGACATGGATCAGACAGAGAATTATGATCCCGCCCATATTACAGAGGGCGAGAGGGTTCTGGCTTCTGAGATCGCCAATCTGATTTCCGACGCAGAACTGTTGGAAAACTACGGACAGAAGGCCTATGAGAGAGCTCTTTTCTATACTCCCGACAAATACAGGGACAGCATCCACGAAATATTAAAGAGGTATGAGAATGCACTATAAGGTTGTGGTATTCGGAGTTAAGGATACTTCCGAGAACATCATTGATTTCATAGAAAAAGAAATTTGCAAGGTGGACCTTGTTATCACCATTGCACCTAAGGTTTTGGAGCACAATCAGGTGTCGGGATTTAAGGGCCTTTCCTTCCTCACTGAGAAATACGGAATCCCGGTCCACGAGGCAGAGAGCTACTTCCTGACAGATGATAAGACCGTTAAGTTTATGGAAGAGAATACCTTTGATATAGGTATCGTTATGGGCTGGCAGAGGCTTATCCCCAAGTCTGTCCTTGATTGCTTCAAGGAGGGAATCTTTGGATTCCACGGAAACTGCGGATATCTTCCCTTCGGAAGAGGCCGCTCGCCCCTTAACTGGTCAATGATCCTGGGAGATACCAGATTTAACCTTAATCTTTTTAAATACGACGAGAAGGCCGACAGCCCCAATGTTTTTGCCACAGAGATGTTCCAGATAAACGAGCACGACGATATTAGGACCGCTCAGTACAAGAACATGATCTGTTCCAAGAACCTTATCAGAAAACTTCTGACTACCTATATGGAAAAAGGGCACGTGGAAATCTGCACTGATTCCAAAGATTATGATTCATGGTACAATAAACGTACAGCGGCAGACGGCAAGATCGACTTTAAGGACAGGACCAGAAATATCTATAACCTGATCCGCGGCGTCGCAGCTCCTTTCCCGGGCGCCTTCTGCTATGCCGACACAGAGGATGAGGCCAACAGAGTAACAGTATGGGAGGCACATCCCTTCGATGAGATGATAGACTTCAGGAACTATGCTCCCGGAGAGATCATCGATATCTTTGATAACAAGCTTGTGGTCAGAACCGTAGACGGCTCACTTCTCATAGACAGATATGAGTCCGAGGCTGACCTGGTTAAAGGAACGGTACTTAAGTAATATGGATAGCATTGCATTTCATTTGAACTGCCTGGTTAAGGGCGGTGCAGAGAGAGTGGTGTCCAACCTTGCCAATCAATTTGCCAAGGAGGGCATCAAGGTTTACGTAGCCACCGAGTGGACAGACGAGGACGAATTCGAGCTTGACCCCAGGGTCACCAGGGTCCACGTAGGTCTTCGCCCGGAGGATGACAAGAAGAACCGCGTAACCAAGTTCTTCCTCAGGGTAAAATACCTGAAGGAATTTTTAAGGGAATACAAGCCCGATGTTCTGGTGGCCTTTGCCCAGAGAGCCAATTACAGGGCTCTGATGGCGGCAGGAAAGAGTAACATACCGACCGTTATCTCTGTCAGAACAGATCCGGTGGGACATTACGACGCCTTATCAGACAAGGTGCAGATAAAGTGGCTCTTTCCGAGAGCAGCCGGTTGTGTATTCCAGACCACAGGACAGAAGGAGTTCTTTAAGCCCTATCTTCAGGAGAATTCCACAATTATCCTGAACCCTGTAAATCCCAAGTACTTTGGGGTTACACACCCTGATGTGAAAGAGAAGACTGTAGTTCACCACGCAAGGCTCGTGGACTTTAAAAATCAGCCGTTATTGTGCAAGGCCTTCTTAAAGGTTCATGACAAACACCCGGAATACAAGCTCAAGATCTACGGCCCCGATTCCTTTGACGGAACCAAAGAGATCCTTGAGAAGATCATAAAGGACAATCACGCAGAGGACTTCATCCTTCTGATGGGCGGCTCAGATGAGCTGGAAAAAGAGATACCAAAGGGCGAGGTTTACGCCTTCTCATCAGACTGGGAGGGACTTCCCAATTCTCTTTTGGAGGCCATGGCCATGGGAATGCCCATTGTAGCTACGGATTGCCCCTGCGGCGGACCCAAGACCGTCATGACAGACGGTGTAAACGGACTTCTTGTTCCCGTTAAGGACGAGGATGCTCTTGCGGAGGGAATTCTTAAACTCATTGAGAATCCCGAGGATGCTAAGAGAATGGGCCGCGAAGCAGCCAAGATAGAAGAGATAACCAACGCAGAAGCCATTTTTGTTCAGTGGAGAGATTACCTTGATAAGGTGATTGCAGAGTTTAAGAGGAGATAACATATGTTTTCATTTGATGATTACAGAAAGATCATTCAGGCAATAAAAGATAGCGGACGCTATTGCACCTACGAGGAGGCCAAGCATAAGAACGAGTTCATCATTATGCGCCACGACGTAGAGTATTCCGTAGAGCGTGCTTATGCCCTTTCCAAGGTTGAGGAGAGTATGGACTTCAGATCCACTTTCTTTTTCCAGTGGACCAACAACTCCTACAACATCCTCTCCAGGAAGAACAGGGATATCCTCACAGATATGCATGAGAGAGGACAGGAGATCGGTCTTCACTTTGCCCTTAACGGCATGACTGATATGAACCTCATAAGAGAGCGCATCAAGCAGGAGATCGACATGCTCAGCAATATGCTGGGATTTGAGATCAAGTCCTTCTCAATCCACAGACCATCACCCAGCGTTCTTGCAGAGAACATCAAACTCTCGGGAATACTGAACGCTTATCAGGATGAGTTCTTTACCTTTGATCCCAAGGCCACTCCCGAGTCAGACCTTGATGTAAAGTACATGTCAGACGCCAATCATATCTGGCGTTATGGTTATCCTGATGCAGAGACCATCGAGAAATACGACAAGATCCAGATTCTGACACATCCCTTCGCATGGACCAAGAAGGGCTATGACAATCTGGACAATTACAAGACCCTTGTTAATGAGAAATATGTAGAGCTCATTGATTCCATCGATAATGAGTGTAAGGATTTCGGACCACTTCGCGACAACTTTGAGAAACTGCCCATTGAATTTTAAAGGAACCCTTATCCATGTGCGGAATTTGCGGCTATATTTCTAAAAAGAGAATAACACAGGAGCAGCTCAGGATCATGAACGATACCATGTATCATCGTGGTCCCGACGACAGCGGAGTTGAGATTTATGAGGGCAGGGACGATTATACCATCGGCTTTGCTCAGAGAAGACTTGCCATTCTGGATCTTTCGCCTCTGGGACATCAGCCCATGCATACAGAGGATGGCAGGGTCAGCATAGTCTTTAACGGTGAGATTTACAATTTCCTGGAGCTTAAAGAGGAGCTTTCAGACTATCCCTTTAAGTCAACCTGCGATACCGAGGCCATTCTGGCTGCCTACCTTAGATGGGGCATCCACATGGTGGACCACATCCACGGCATGTTTGCCATTGCCATCTATGACAGAGCCACAGACGATCTGTATCTTATCAGAGACAGGATCGGCAAGAAGCCCCTGTTCTACTGGCTTGATGACGGCAACCTGGTTTTTGCTTCAGAGCTTAAGCCTATTATGAAGTGCCCGGATTTTGTGCCCAACATCAGACAGCAGGTTATTCCGAGATATCTTTTCCAGCAGTATATTGCAGCGCCCGAGACTATCTTTACCGATGTCTACAAGCTGGAAGCCGGTGGTATCCTTAAGTTCCACCAGGGCGAGATCAAGAAATGGAAATATTGGGACATTGCAAGAGTATATTCCGAGATGTCCAAAGAGCCTATAGAGAGCTACGAGGAAGCCAAGGCAGGCCTTAAGTCAAGGCTTCAGAAATCAGTTGTTTCAAGGATGATCGCCGATGTGCCTCTGGGAACCTTCTTATCAGGCGGCTACGATTCATCCCTTGTTACCGCCATGGCTCAGGAGTTTTCCGATAAGCCCGTCAAGACCTTCTGCATAGGCTTTGACGTGCCTGAGTACAACGAAGCTCAGTATGCAAAAGAGATAGCGGCTTATTTAGGTACAGACCATACGGAGCTCTACTGTACCGAGAAGGAGATGTTCGATCTTGTGAGCAGCATCCCTCAGTACTATGATGAGCCCTTTGCGGATAACTCCCAGATACCTTCAATGCTGGTAAGTAAGCTGGCCAAAAAGGATGTTACGGTTGCCCTGTCCGGTGACGGCGGAGACGAGTTCTTTTGCGGATATAATGTCTATGACAATGTGGCTCAGGCCCAGAAGCTGGAGATACCGGGGGCAATAACCTATGCCCTTGGTCAGATCCCCTTAGGTGGCGGAAGGCTGCTTGATAAGCTGCCATTCAGAGTCAGGATCGTTGCGGGAAACAGAGATCCCGAGACCAAGACCCAGCTGTCATCTCCCAGCTACATCAAGGCCGCTCATGCCTTTATCACAGGCAAGGAGAGGATGGATGACAGGATCACAGCCACAGACTTTTTTAACACTGATTACAACAGGCACATTAACGAGCTGCCTGTAATGTACCCCATAGAGAGTATGTACGATACGGATAACTGGCAGACCAGGCGCATGCTCCTTGATATGGATACCTATCTGCCGGAGGACATTCTGGTGAAGATGGACAGAGCCTCCATGAAGTACTCCCTGGAAAACCGCTGTCCCATCATGGACACGGAGGTTATGGAGTACTCCTTCAGGATCCCCCACAAGTTTAAGTACTACAAGGGGGACAAGAAGCATATCCTAAAGGATATTGCCTACGACTACATTCCAAGGGAGATGCTGGAGCGTCCCAAGACGGGATTTGGCGTTCCCATGGATCAGTGGCTGAGAGGCCCTTTAAAAGAGGCGCTTCTTGACTACAGCAGCACAGATTTCCTCAAGAAACAGGGAATCTTTGACAGCGAGTACGTTTCTCGCTTTATCAACGACTATATAGTAAAGGGAGACGGCGGCAGGGCCACAGGCGCCAACTTCAGCAAGATCGCCTGGTCCTTCTTCATCTTCCAGCAATGGTATAATTATTTTATGTGATCAAAAGGAGAGAACTATGACAAGAGAAGAAGTTTTTGAAAAGATAAATGAAGTTTTCCGCGATGTATTTGAGGACGATGACATCACAGTTACAGATGCAACAACAGCTGCTGACATTGAGGACTGGGATTCCCTTGAGCACATCAACCTTGTAAATGCCATTGAGCAGGAATTTGGCGTTAAGTTCAGCATGGGTGAGATCGTATCCATGAAGAACGTAGGAGAGATGGCGGACCTTGTTATCAGCAAACTCTGATAGGTGAGTATATGAAGATTCATCATGTAGGCTATCTGGCCAAAAACATTTCCAAGACCGAGAAGAAGTTCTTTGAGCTTGGTTACACTGTGGAGAGTCCCACAGCCTATGACAATATAAGGCAGATCAACATTGAATTTCTTGTAAACGGAGATTACAGAGTGGAGCTGATCCAGCCTATGAGCGAGGAATCCCCCATGTATCCGCTCCTTAAGAGATACAAGAATTCGCCCTATCACTTCTGCTATGAGGTTGATGATCTTGACAGGGCAGTTGCCGACCTTTCCGGGAAGGGCTACACCGTTATCCAGGAACCTGAGATTGCGCCTTGTATTGAAGGGAAGAGAGTAGCTTTTTTAAACAACATCAGTATGGGAATCATAGAGCTTGTCGAGATCTAACATGGAAGAAAAAAAGCATATCGCAATGTACATAGGATCCCTGCAAAAGGGCGGCGCCGAGAGGGTTATGAGTAACCTGGCGGACTTCTTTTTTGAACAGGGATATAAAGTGACCCTTGTGACCACTTATCTCGCCCCCAAGGAGTACGAAGTCAGGCATGCAGCCTGGAAGAGCGTACCTGCGGGAGCCCCCAATGCCATTCAGGTGGCAGACCTGGATGAGAACCCGGTTTGGGTTGACCCTGCCGGCGGGGAAAAGGATGGTATACAGAGGGTCTTTTCTGCGCTTTTAAGAAGTGAACAAAAGGACAGAGCAAGAAATCTCCTGCTCCGTCACAGGAAACTTCAGAACATCTGGCATGAATTAAAGCCTGATGTGATCCTGAGTTTTATTGGCAAGAACAACATTATGGCCCTCTCCACTGCCACCAGAGAGGACATCAAGGTTGTGGTTTCTGTGAGGGCTGACCCCGACATGGAGTACAGCTCTGCAAGCCTTAAGGCCGGGATGCTCAGTAATTTCGGCAAGGCAGCGGGAGTGGTGGTTCAGTCCACGGGAGCTCTTAAGAAGTTTCCCAAATATATCCAGAAGAAATGCACCATTCTCCCCAATTCCATGGATCCTTCCTTTATCAGAAAGAGATACTTCGGAACCAGGGAAAAGAGAATTGTCATGGTGGCAAGGCTTCATGAGAACAAGATGCAGGGCATGGTCATGGAGGCCTTTAAGGAGGCGACCAAGGATAAGTTTGAGGACTACAGGCTGATGTTCTACGGCGATGGCCCCGACAGGCTTAAACTTCAGCATCAGGCCGTGAGCCTTGGAATTGACGGGCGTGTCGATTTTGTGGGAAATGTAACCCACGTGGCCGAGCACATTGAGAAGGCAAGGGTGTTTGTGCTGGCCTCCAATCACGAGGGAATGCCCAATTCCCTTATTGAGGCTATGTCCCTTGGAATAGCCTGCATTTCCACAGACTGCCCCTGCGGCGGACCTGCGGATCTTATAGACAATGAGAAGAACGGGCTTTTGGTGCCGGTCGGGGATAAAGAGGCAATGGCTGCGGCCATGCGCAGGCTCCTGGAGGACGATGAGCTCTGCAACAGACTTGGAGAAGCAGCTACAGAGGTGCAAAAGAGATTTGCCCCGGATGTAGCCAATGCCATGTGGAAGGACTACATGGACTCCATCATAGATAAAAAGTAAGTGGTTCGGACGGAGATTATATGAAAGAACTGGAATATCCATTTGACAGTAGCTACATAATGAAAAAGGGAAAGAGCCTAAAGAAGGCACTTCTTGCTGACGGAAGTCAGAGGATTCACAAGAAGATTGCTGTTCTTGGGGGCTCCACCACCCATGACATCATAAGGATACTTGAGCTGTTCCTGTTAAACTACGGGATCGAGCCTGAGTTTTATGAGTCTGAATATGCCCAGTACTGGCAGGATGCCATGTTCCCCGGGCAGGACTTAATTTCTTTTGCCCCGGATGTGATCTATATCCATACATCGAACAGGAACATTACGGATTATCCCGAGATGGGGGATTCCGTGGAGGTTATTGACCAAAAGCTTGAGAGGACCTATCAGCATTTCGAGACCATGTGGAAGAAGCTTCACGAGCTGTACCACTGCGTCATTATCCAGAACAATTTTGAGGCGCCTTTTTACAGGCTTCTGGGAAATCGCGATGCCTACGATCCCCACGGAAGGCTGAACTTCATCAACCGCCTGAACCAAAAGTTTGCGGATTACGCAGCCGGCCTTAAGGAAGGTGAGGGCACTTTCTATATCAATGATATTAACTATGTTTCAAGCTGCTACGGGCTTGATAAGTGGTCGGATCCACAGGCGTGGCACATGTACAAGTATGCGCTGTGCATTCCCGCGATCCCCACACTTAGCTTTAACATTGCCAACATTATTAAGTCGGTTTACGGCAAGAACAAGAAGGGCCTTGTGCTTGATCTTGATAACACCCTGTGGGGCGGCGTTGTGGGTGATGACGGCGTTGACGGAATCGAGATCGGACAGGAGACCAACCTGGGACAGGTTTATGCAGAGTTCCAGGGCTATGTGAAGAGCCAGAAGGAGCTGGGAGTGATCCTGGCGGTGGATTCCAAGAACGAGGAAGAGAACGCTCTGGCCGGATTAAATCATCCTGACGGAACCCTGAAGCCGGATGATTTTGTGTCTATCAAGGCAAACTGGGAACCTAAGAGTGAAAACTTCAAGAAAATTGCGGCTGAGCTGACTCTTTTGCCTGAGTCATTGGTGTTCGTGGATGATAATCCCGCGGAGAGGGAGATCGTAACGGCCCAGATTCCGGGAGTTGCGGCTCCGGAGCTTGACAGTCCCGAGAATTATATAAGACTTATTGATCATGCGGGATACTTTGAGGCTACTGCCATCTCAGAGGATGACAGAAAGCGCAACGAGATGTACATGGCCAACAAGGAGAGGGCGGCTCTTCAGGAGAGCTTTGCGGATTACGGCGAGTACCTGACATCCCTTGAGATGGAGGCTGAGATAAGGCCCTTTGAGAAGATGTACATGCCCAGGATTGCGCAGCTGACCAATAAGAGCAATCAGTTTAACCTGACCACCAAGCGCTACAGCCAGGAGGATATTGAGGCTGCTGCGGCAGATGAAGGCAACATCACACTGTACGGCAGACTTAAGGATAAATTCGGGGACAACGGAATCGTGTCTCTGGCCGTTGGAAATATCAGGGGAGAGGCTGGCGACGAGCTCCACATCGTGCTGTGGCTTATGAGCTGCCGCGTACTTAAGCGTGACATGGAATTTGCCATGATGGATGAGTTTGTGGCGGCTGCGCAGGAGCGCGGAGTTAAGACAATTTACGGCTACTATTATCCAACCGCCAAGAACAAGATGGTTAAGGACTTCTACCTGCTTCAGGGATTTGAGAAGATCTCCGAGGATGCTGAGGGCAACATTACCTTTAGGCTGGATATCACCGGGGGGTATGAGAAGAAGAATAAGTATATTAGCGTTAATTAAGACCGGTTAGCAAAGGTCGGGCCGGGGCAAGGCCGCGGCAATAAGTGGCTCCGCGCCCCGGGGATTATTGCCCCGGAGGAATAATTGGCTCCGCGGCAGTATCATGCCCGGGGCAAACTAATATCACATGAATAGGCGAGGTTTCAAGGACTACGCAAGTGCGCGCATCCTTGGTTCCTCGCCTTTTTTATGTAATTGGAGGGCGAGGCTTGGATTATCCGTAATGCCCAGGATTAGGGGGGTTCACATGCTGTTCCTTATTCATCTGTGAATAGTAACGAGGGGCTGCACGCGGGAATAGCAGGGACTTGGCAGATATGGTACTATAGTGTGTAGTGATTTTATATTGAGATAGTTGATAGACATGAGGGCAGTGTATGTGCGGAATTGCAGGACTCATCGGATATAAAGGGGACGCCAAAGAGAACATCCGTAAGATGAACGATAGGATGCTCCACAGGGGCCCGGACGATGGCGGGATTTTCATAAGTGACGACGGACAAGTGGCGCTTGGACACAGGCGCCTTTCTATTGTGGACCTGTCTAAGAACGGTGCGCAGCCCATGGCGTCACAAAGTGGCCGCAGCGTCATCGTCTATAACGGCGAGATCTACAACGCGCAGGAGCTGCGGGATATGCTGAACGCAGCAGTGGGAACACAGGCTGCCCCGGCAAAAGAGGTAACTGAAAATGACCCTATAACCCCGTCCCCTAGGGTCATTTCAGGAACACAGGCTGCTACGGCAAAAGAGGCTATTGAAAATGACCCCATAACCCCGTCCCCTAGGTTCATTTTTCGCAGTACTTCGGATACGGAGGTGCTCCTTGAGTGTATTGAGCGGTTTGGGGCGGCCAAGACTCTAAAAGTAGCCAAGGGTATGTTTGCCTTTGCGTACTATGACAGGGAGGCGGGCACTGTTACAATGGCCAGAGACAGAGTGGGAGAGAAGCCCCTGTACTACGGCACTGTGGCGGGAGCCTTTGCCTTTGCTTCGGATATCGGGTGCCTAAGAGTCGTTGATGGCTTTGACAATCCCATAAATACTGACATTCTGGACATGTACTTTACTGAGGGGTATATTCCTGCGCCTCATTCCATATATAAGGACATTTACAAGCTGGAGCCGGGAACCATACTGACTCTGGACTTAAAGACCATGGAGACAGAGACAGAGAGCTACTGGTCCATGATGAGCGCAGCTTTCCGCGGAAGTCGGAATCCATTTAAGGGAACTGAGACCGAGGCAGCGGATGAGCTGGAGCGCCTTCTTAAGGCCTCTATAAAGGGACAGATGGTTGCGGATGTTCCTCTGGGAGCATTCCTCTCAGCAGGTATCGACAGCTCAACGGTGGTGTCTCTTATGCAGGCTCAGTCTGACAAGAAGGTCAGGACCTTCACCATAGGCATGGAGGATCCTGCTTTTAATGAGGCCAAGTACGCCAAGGAGATTGCACGTCACCTGGGAACTGAGCACACAGAGCTCTATATCACCGAGGCAGATGCCAAGGCTGTTATCCCCAAGCTATCATTTATGTTTGGAGAACCCTTTGCGGATTCATCACAGATCCCCACATATCTTGTGAGCAAGATGACAAGAGATCACGTGACCGTGAGCCTGTCCGGCGACGGCGGAGATGAGCTCTTTTGCGGATACAGGTCCTATGACTCTGTCAGCAGAGTTTGGAATAAGATCAGTAAGCTCCCTTATGGCCTGAGACGTCCCGCTTCTGAACTGGCTCTTTTGACAAATAAAAGCGATGCGCCGGAGGATGTAAAAAGGTCCAAGGCGCTGTATCTGGGGGCAAGGACGCCCTATGATCTTCACAGAATGGAGCACGAGACAGACCCTATCGCCAAGAAAATAGCCCTTAAGCACGGCAAGGTTCCCTACAAGTGCAGCGACCTTCCGAAGGATTTCCTGGGAGAGGTTAATCACGAGGCAATGCTCATGGACATGATGCTGTACCATCCGGACGATATCCTTGTTAAGGTGGACAGGACAGCCATGGCCGTGTCTCTTGAAAGCCGAGTGCCCATGCTTGACAGGGATGTGGTGGAATTTGCCTGGACGCTGCCCATAGAGTACCTGAGAGATGAAAAGGTTGGCAAAAAGGTACTTAGGGATGTATTATACCGTTATGTGCCATCCGAAATGATGGAAAGACCCAAGAAGGGATTCTCTATTCCCATCGCCAAGTGGCTTGCGGATCCTGAGATTCGGGACTGGGCAGAGGAGCTGCTGAACCCTGACAAGATCAGGCAGCAGGGCATTTTGGATCCGGCTGTAGTTGAGAAGATCTGGACCGACTTCACGGACCGCGGCATCTACCGCATTCAGATCTGGTACATCCTGATGTTCCAGCAGTGGATGCAGGACGAGTATCTGAAGTAGTTATTTAGTAAGGAATCAGTTTTTAATGAGCGTAACATCCTTTTATTTTCTGTGCTTTTTTGCACTGGTTTTATTCATATATTATCTGGTGCCTGTTGTGACCAAGGGCCGAGGCCAGTGGGTTGTGCTTCTTGCAGGGAGTGTTGCCTTCTACCTTTTGTCCGGCAACGGGCTTCTGATTCTGTACCCGCTTATCAGCGCCCTTATCACCTGGGGCCTGTTGCAGATCCTGGGTAGGCTCCCGGATACTGCAGTGGCCGGACGCCGCGTGGTACTGGGCTTTGAGCTGGCAGCACTTCTTGGAGTACTCATTGTACTTAAGTACTTGAAACTTACCGGGGGAGCCGGTATCGCAACGCCCCTTGGTCTTTCTTTTTACACCTTTATCCTTCTGGGATACTTTATCGAAGTCTACAACGGAATCGGAACCCGGCAAAAGAGCTTTCTCAGGACTGCTCTGTACGGGCTCTATTTTCCTGTCATGATTTCCGGACCGATTTTCCAAACAAGAGAGTCCGGCGATCAGTTTTTTGAACATCACCCTTTGGATTATAAGAACGTAACCTTCGGCCTTCAGAGGATGATCTGGGGCTTTTTCAAGGAACTGGTTATCTCTGAGAGACTGGCAGTTGTGGTAAACACCATCTACAATAACGACACTCAGTATCAGGGCGCTTATATCTGGCTGGGAACTGTGGGCTTTGCTTTCCAGCTCTACACCAACTTCTCCGGATGTATGGACATCGTAATCGGTATCTCTGAATGCTTTGGCATAATACTGCCGGAGAACTTCAGGACTCCTTTCCTTGCCAAGAACATCAGCGAGTACTGGAGACGCTGGCACGCCACCCTCGGAACCTGGATGAAGGACAACGTGTTCTATCCCCTTCTTAGGACCAAGATGATCATGAACCTTGGCAAGTTCCTTAAGGGCAAGATCGGCAAAAAGAAGGGTAAGCAGTACACCACCTATGTAGCCATGTTTATCCTGTGGCTGTCGGTGGGCTTGTGGCACGGCGGCGAGATGAAGTACGTCATCGGCTCCGGCCTTCTCCACTGGTTCTATATTGTATTTGGCGAAATTACGCTGCCCTTCTGGACATGGCTCCTTGCGGGCAAGCTTAAGATGAACTTAAAGAGCCGCGGGGCTGATGCTTTCCGCGTAGTCAGGACATTCTTCCTGGTGTGCGTCGGCGACTTGTTCTTCAGATCCGACAATGTGCCCCACGCCCTGAGGATGCTTAAGGAGAGCGTGACTGTATTTAACCCCGGTATTTTTGTGGACGGCAGCCTTTTAAATATGGGCCTTGATATCTACGGATGGGGAATTCTGATCCTGTCACTGGCTCTTCTCATCACAGTTTCAGCCTTCCAGTACAGGAAAGAGGTTGAAGGCGGCACTGCTGCGGCAGGCGGCCCCACAGACTACGTCCGTAATTGGCTTTCCGAGAGACCCCTGGCACTTAGATGGGTGATACTCATCGGATTTTTATTCCTGGTGATACTCCTTGCTGAGTACGGCCCCGGCTACAGCGCAGCAGAGTTTATTTACAAAGACTTCTAATAAAGACAAGCGTGCAATAACTATCTGCACACAAATGTAGTATCTATAAGAACAGCGAGATTTTATGAACAAGAAACAAGTTATCAGAGTCATCAGTTTCATATTGATAGTTCTTTTCCTCCTGGTGCATCTGACCTACACCATCCGCACCAACGGCGATGTCAAGGACCGCTTTGTGGGATTTTACTGGGAAAAGAATAATACCATTGACGCGGTGATGATCGGGTCAAGCCCTGTGCCCATGGGCTTTTCCACGCCTATGATCTATGGAGATACAGGTATCACGGTTTATCCAATGTCCTCTAACATGCAGCGCCCCATTGCCACCAAGTATCTCGTGGAGGAAGCGTTAAAGAGCCAGAGCCCTGACATGTTCATCTTTGAGATGCGCATGTGGACTGCGGCGGATGAGGACCTTCTGGGGAACATGGCCCACACAAGGGAAGTTACCGACAACATGAAGTATTCAGTCAACAGGATAAAGGCCATAAACGCACTGGTCTCGGATCCTGAGGAGAGACTGACCTACTATTTTGATATCTTTAAGTACCACTCAAACTGGAAGACCCTGGCTCTTACAAGCCAGCTCAGGACTGCTTTCTACGCATATCCCGAGGATCTTAAGGGGAGCCTTGCAGAGAGCGATGTAGGTCCTTCCGATGGCCCAACAGGCCTTGGCATCACAGATAAAGAGCCCATGCCTGCGGAGCAGGAGGCGTGCCTCAGGGACCTTCTTCAGTACCTTAAGGACAACAACATCAAGGCTCTTTTTGTGGTTTCACCCTATGCTGTCAAGGAGCACGAGCAGCGCAGATTTAACTACATGGCAGATATCATCGCAGAATATGGCTACGACTTCGTAGATATGAATCAGCACCTGGATGAGATCGGCCTTAACTTTGCCACAGACATAAGAGACTATGGCACCCACGCCAACGTGCTGGGTCAGCAGAAGATAACCGCATGGTTTGAGGATTATCTTGTCACCAATTATCGCGACGCCGGTATTTCTTTTGCCGAGGACCATAGAGGTGATAAGACCTACAAGAGCTGGGATGAAGCCTACGAGCTGTGGCTGACAGAGTCCGCACAGGCGGCCGAGACCTGCCGCAGCAACATTAAAAACGGCATCTTCTACCAGCTGGAGGAGTGAGAATAGCACATGAGAGCAGTGATCACAAGAGTTAACAGCGCTTCAGTCACAATCGACGGCAAGCTTAAGGGCGCAATAGACAAAGGATTCCTGGTGCTTCTGGGCGTTCATGTAAACGACACCGAGGAACAGGCCAAAAAGATGGCGGATAAGATCTGCGGTCTAAGGGTCTTTGAGGATGAGAACGGCAAGATGAACATCAATCCCAAGGACGCAAGGGCGCAGCTCCTCATCGTGAGCCAGTTTACCCTGTACGCGGACTGCAGCTCCAGAAGGCCCGGCTTTACAGAGGCAGCAAGACCTGAAATTTCCAAGCCACTGTACGAACTTGTGGTAAAAGAATGTATGGACAGAGGATTTACTGTGGAGACCGGCGAGTTCGGAGCTGACATGAAGGTGGCTTCCGTCAATGACGGCCCGGTGACAATTGTTCTGGATCTGTAACCCCCAAACACCCAAAATCCCTTGAAAACCTATCGGTATTTCGATATGATTACATTATCAACAACATAAGCCGAGCCTGTAATGGTACGGGTGCGGCTGCATGTTGCAAGGGGTGACATCATGAGTGGGGGCACAAAACTAAACGTCGAATTCTTTTCTGAAAATCTGGAAAATAAACTGGAAGAAATCTCAAATTTTCCCTGTACATTAATAGAAGCAGCATCGGGCTTTGGCAAAACTACTGCCGTCAGGCATTTCCTCGACAAGAAATCCAAAGAGGGCTGCCGTATTTTCACATACAGATTCCTCCCGGAGAACTCGAAAGAGACCTCCTGGAATGAGCTGTGCGAATTTCTGGTGCAGATGAGCCCGGATACATTCTCGGTTCTCAAGGAAATCGGAATGCCAAGTGAAGACAACATAGCCGACATCCGCCGCCACCTTCAGGAGATGAAGAGCAGCGGAGTCGAGGTATTTCTTTTCCTTGATGACTATCAGGCCTGGAAGTGTGACTATGCCGTTGAGATCATAGACATGCTCACCAATCAGCAGACGAAAAACTGTCATGTTATCATAGCGTCCCATCCATTTTCTGCAGACCAGCGCGCCAAGCTGGTTCCAACCGCAAGGCTCTACCATCTCATAGAAGACGATCTTGTATTCAATCCTGAAGATGCCCGGAATTACTATGCCTCAGCCGGGATTGAGCTAAGCGACAGCCAGCTTTCGGAAGTCATGGACCTTACCGGCGGATGGATCATTGCGCTGTATCTTCAGCTTGATTCCTTTATCAAGAAGGGCAGCTTTGAGTACGGCGGCATGAATGCCCTCATGGAAAAGACAGTCTGGAACGGCCTTAGTGAACAGGAGAAGAATACTTATCTGCAGTTGTCGGTTCTGCCCAGTTTCACCCTGACCCAGGCAGCAGGCTTCTCCGGCAATTCAAAGGCCATCGATGAAAAGAAACTCAGAGAAAAACATTACTTCATACAGTATTCACCTCAGGAAGGCAGATACTTCCTGCACACCCAGTTAAAGAAATTCCTCAGCTTCAGGTTTGATCTACTCTCGGATGAAGAGAAGCAGGAAATCTACCTGACCGCAGGAAAACTCTGCTGGGAGGCGGGAGACCGCACCAGAGCCGTGCATCTATTGTACCTGTCCCGCCACTGGGACGAGCTCTACGCCTTGCCCTCCGATGTCAGCGACTTCACCACAGTAAACGGGGAGTACACCGTTCCCATGATCATCGACCTGATGGAGCACACCGACAAGGAGCTTATGTACAAGTACCCCAATGTGCCCATTTATATGGCATTCGTCCTCTTTACCGTCGGCCAGAACGCCGAGATCGTCCGCTTTGCGCCCATGCTCCGCGAGAACATCGAGATGAGTGCCCTGGAAAAAGAGAAAAAGGAAGAGCTGGAAGGTGAGCTGGAACTGCTGCTGTCCTTCCTTAAATACAACAGGATCGACGCAATGAGCGCCCACCACAGGAAGGCCTGGGGGCTTCTGGGCCACCCGTCCAAGATGTTCAATTCTTTCAGCTCATGGACCTTCGGAAGCCCGTCGGTTCTCTACCTGTACTGGCGCGAGAACGGAAAGCTGGACGAGGAGCTGGAACAGATGGACGACTGCATGCCCTGGTACTACAAGCTTTCCAAGAATCACGGCGCAGGGGCGGAACTTGTTATGCACGCTGAGGCCGAGCTGTACCGCGGAAATCTGGACCAGGCAGAGATCATTGCTTACAGATCCATGTTCATGGCGGACAGCAAGAAGCAGGCATCCATCGCCATCTGCGGAGCATTCATCCTTGCCAGATTTGCACTGTTTAAAGGGAAAAAAGAACTGGTGGAGGAAGCCTTAAGCAACCTTGAGGAGTGCTGTCATCGCAGGATTGAGGACCTGACCAGATACACCTTTGACCTGGCGGATGGCCATATTGCCATGCTCTGCGGAGACTATGACAGGATCAAACCCTGGCTTTTGGAAGGCAGGATTGATTCAAGCTGTCTCACCATCCTGACTCAGCCCTACGCATTTATAATTTACGAGCGATACCTTCTGGAGAAAAAAGAGTACGCGAAACTTCTGGGAGTCTCGCATCTGGCCAATCAGCTGTCGGCGATTTTCCCAAATCTTCTGCCGACTCTCTACACAGCCATCTACTGCGCTGCGGCCTACGAGGCCATGGGAAGCTGCAAGGAGGCCGTCTTTGAAATGAAGAAGGCCCTGGGCCTGGCTCTCCCCGACGGCATGTACCTGCCTTTTGCAGAGAACTATGAACGGGTAAAAAAGATCCTGGCTAAGTGCGAAATTGAAGCGGGAGCCAGAGACAAGATAGAGCAGCTGGCCGATATGCTTTCCGGCAGCCTTGAAGCTATGTCCTTTGCCGGCCCCAGGCTATCCGACAAGGAGCAGCAGGTTCTGGAGCTTATCAAGCAGGGGCTGACCAATGCCGAGATAGCTGAAAAGCAGATGGTATCTCTTTCGACAGTTAAAAAACAGGTAAGTTCCATTCTGCTAAAGTACGGTCTTGCCAGCAGAGAACAACTTAAAACTGAGGCTTAAGTAGAATTGACCTCATAAATGACCACCGACCCATATGTGAATAACCAAGCGTCTCCTATGATAGATTTGACCATAAATTCTTGTCTATCATCAGGAGGCGTTTTTTATGAGGGATAAAAAACTACTAAGAGTTATGGCAATGGGCATCAGCATGGTGCTGGCGCTACAGCCCATGGTGGCCTTTGCCGGAGAAGATGAGTTTTCAGAATTAACGGGTTCGGCACCCACGACGGCAGTTCCGACTAATCCTTTCGAGGATGGCAAAACTATTGAGGAGACTGCCCAGGATGCATTGGATGATATTGACGAAGCCAAGGACGCTTTGGTCTCCGATGCTGCAGCCACAGATTCGGGAGCTCCCGAGAGCGTGTACATCGCTACCGGAGAGGAATCGCTTATGGTTGACGAAGTCCTTGAGAATGTTGAGGTTTCTGCAAATGAGTCAACAGCCATTGTGCAGGCATACGGCGATGCAATTGACTATGCTATTGCGGCCGGCAGCAATGTGGATGACGCAAAAGAAATAGTGCAGGAAATCAAGACAAACAATGCAACCGACCCTGAAACAGATAAGGCTGTTGAGGAAACTTATGACGCTGCAAACAACGCCCGTAGTGATTCCTTGGATGCTTTTTGGGGATATTCGGACGTATCGGATTATGCAGGCGAGGCAGGCACAAATTACTATTCTGCAGGCCATTGCTATGAAAACCTTAAGACGGATCCGGAAAACTGCGGCTATAATCTGGAAATGGCGGATGCAATATATGCATATGCTGAGAAAGCCTATAAAGATGCAAATGATGCCATGGATAAGGCTGATGCAGACCTTAAGAAGGCGCAGAAGGAGTATGACGAAGCAAAAGCTGCTTATGACGAGCTTGTAAAGAGCGGAGTAAGCGAGGAAGATACCAAGGCAGCTACAAGGGATGCTATCTCCAAGGCTGACGGTAAACTTTCTGAGGCACAGGGAAACCTTGCTCTGGCAAATGAGAAAATGATCTATGCACAGGAAGCTGTGCTTGAATGTTCGGAGGACCTTAACACTGCCAGGTATGCGGAACTTATATATTTACAAAAGGAATATGAAGAGGCTACTCCGGAAAATAAGACGGTTAGAAATGAAAATCTTAAGGCATCTCTGATAGAGTACTACTTCTTAGATGATGAAGCAGGTACCTGGAGATATACCAGTTACGATTACTTTGACCCTGAAAATGAGGAGGGATTTACTACCGATGAAGAGGGCGTCGCTAAGTATATTGCAGGGTACGACGAGAATGGCGAGCCTATACTTAAGGATGTGCCGGAATTTCTTTTGAAATCCAGGAAAATAGAAATCGGCTATGACGGTCGTACAGACGTGTTCTACTATAGCTTACAGGATAACGGTGACGGAACCTTTGAGATCACTCCTTATGACTTTGAGATTGTAGAGGTTAAGGGTGAGGGTAAAGGACATTATGAATATAGTAATCATGAACCTGTACCTGATTTCAAATTTGTGGTAAAGGATGATTCTGACGACTCTATTGGCTATGCAAACGGTAAAAGTTTAAAGAACCATACCGAAAAGGAAAGGTCGGATTACGTGGGAAATGAAAAAGACTATATTCTGGAGGGTATACCTGATTCAGAAACCTATGTGACCACGCCAATAAAAGATGATGATGGGAATGTTATCAAGATTGAGGTTAGACAGTATGGAAAATTCATGCTGTCACCGGTAGATGATCCATGGTCTTATGTAGGCGAAAAAGACTATTATATTATGACATACATTTTTCAAGCAGATAAAGTCTTTTATGTGGATGGCGGAGAGCCCGGCCCTTCTACCTATGACTTAAGAATTGCTACAAGCGTACCTGATACTTTACAGGTCAACGACGGCAGTGAGGGATATAAGGATCAGCAGCTCTACTATGATCTGAAAACGCGTGTAAATAAGACCAGATTAGCTTACTCGAAGGCTCAGGAAGAGCTTTCCCAGGCCAGGCAGGATCTTTCTGCACTGACCTATAAGAACGCAACCAAGAAGACTATGGTAGATGCCAGATTTCAGCTTACAACTGCTGAAGGCAACCTGATAGCTGCACGGGAACAGAGAACGACAGCGGAAGAAAATCTGAGGAGTGCAAAAGAGGATAAGAAATACGCCGATGCGCAGAGGCAGTATTTCCATCCTGTAACTAAGCCCGTTGATCCCAACGGCGGAAACGGAGGACAGACAGGTGGCGACAGCACCCCGGCCAATCAGACATCAGGAGAGCAGCCATCAGGCGGGCAGACAGACAGCGGAACTTCAGGCGGCATCTCAGCAATCGTTGCTCCTGCTACACAGACTCCCGTTCAGGCAGCAGTACAGACAGCAGTCCTGGGTCAGACAAGAAGTGATTCCAAGAAGTCATCTGTGGCTCCTGCAGTGACAGAGACTGATGCTGAGGCACCTGCAGCTGATTCTGTGGCACAGGCACCAGCAACCGAGGCAGAAGAAAAGAGAGAAGATGATCTTGCGGATCAGCCTCAGGAAGATGCAGCAGTTTCCAAAGATACTACTACTCCTCAGACTGCAACATCTATCCTTAATGAGGAATCTGCCAAGGCAGCTTCTCCCGAAAAAGAAAACAACAAGGCAAGAACAGCAGTGATCGTTCTTGGCGCCGGAGTTGCGGCAGTTGGAATTGAGGAAATATTCAGAAGACTGATCATGCGTAAAGTGTAAGCTTTACTACTGATAATTTATGGTTACGGCGGGGGTCGATTCGTCGACCTTTGCTGTAAGCATGCTATGTCCCCGGTGAGATAGTAACATAGCATGTAAGGGCAGGGTATCAAGGATAAAGACCAGTGCGCATGCGCATCCTTGATACCCTGCTCTATTTATGCGGCCCCTCATGCAGGCAAGGCAAGGACCGTCGTTACTGCATCTATTCCGCTGGTATTGTTTTATGGTATAATATACAAGGCTATTTATGGTTTCAGACAAATCGGGAGGAGTTATGATAATAATCCAGCTCAAGGGCGGCCTTGGAAATCAGATGTTCCAGTATGCTCTTTACCGCGAACTCAAGCATAGAGGCAGAGAAGTAAAAATCGATGATGTGACAGGATTTGTCGACGATAAACTCAGGATACCTGTCCTTCACAGATTCGGAATAGAATACGACAGAGCCACCAAGGACGAGGTTGTTAAACTCACCGACTCCAAGATGGACATCTTCAGCAGGATCAGGAGGAAATTCACAGGTCGTAAGACCTTCAGGATCGACGAGGAATCAGGAATGTTTGATCCCAGGATCCTGGAAGTGGAGGACGCATACCTTGTGGGTTACTGGCAGTCTGACAAGTACTTTACTTCACCGGAAGTGATCAAGGAACTTCAGGATACCTTTGCCAAGAGACCCCAGGAGATCATGCACGATACCTTCAGCTGGTCAACTCTCCAGCAGATAGAGTGCAGTGAGTCTGTCAGCATCCACATCAGGAGGACTGACTACCTGACCAAGGAGCACATTGCGGTCCACAACCTGTGCTCAGAGCAGTACTACAAGAACGCGATCAAGATGATCAGAGACAAGCACCCTAACGCTGTGTTCTTCATCTTTACAGATGACAAGGAGTGGTGCAAGAACCACTTCAAGGGTCACAACTTCATCAATGTTGAGCTGCAGGAGGGCGAATTCACTGATGTGGCTGACATGATCCTTATGAGCAGGTGCAAACACCATATTATGGCCAACAGTTCTTTCAGCTGGTGGTCAGCGTGGATAAACGACGCACCCGGCAAGATGGTCATCGCTCCGGAGAAATGGATCAACAACAAGAAGATGGACGATGTCTACACAGAGCGTATGACGAAGGTGGCAATCTGATCTATGGCAATTAATGAAACAAACAAGGGGGCTGCCTCCAAGGTGAGCCTCTTTAAGAAGTTAAACTACATATTTGATAAAAAGCAGAGAGGACAGATAGTTATTCTAGCTGTCCTTATACTCATTGGGGGCGTTGTTGAGACTCTCGGAGTTTCCATGATGATCCCTGCAATAACGGTAATACTTAATTCGGAGGCACTTTACAGACAGATCGACAAGTTCCCGGCCCTTCGCAATATAGTTGATGGCCTTGGACTTAACAGTGATCTTAAGATGGCAAGTGCCCTTATTATCCTGCTTATTTTACTGTTTATCCTTAAGAACCTGTATCTTTTGTTCCTGGTTTACAGGCAGAACACCTTTATTTCAAGAGCCAGGAATGACATGATCAGCAGGGTCATGAGAGAGTTTCTTAACAGGCCCTACGAGGATTATCTCGGGGCCGACATTCCCACGGTATTCAGAATAACCGACAGCGATATTCCCAAGACTTTTACCCTGATGCTGTCTCTTTTGTCACTGGCAACTGAGATGGTAGTTTCAATCTGTCTTGGAATCGTGCTTTTGTTCGTAAACTGGCAGATGACAGTCCTTATCCTGTTGGTACTGGTGATCCTGACGCTTATCATCACCAAGGTGCTTAAGCCCAGGCTCAACACCATCGGCCGCAGAAACCAGGAGACTCAGTCAAGGATTGCCAAGTGGAGACTTCAGGCTATCTACGGCCTTAAGGATGTCAAGGTGTTAAACCGCCAGGATTTCTTTATCCGCAACTACTATGAGCAGGGCAGGATCGGCGCTGACATCGACAGGAACTACATCGTAATGAACAACATCCCAAGGCTTCTTATTGAGACTGTGTTCATTGCTGTGGTGCTGCTCTACGTGCTGCTTTACCTGTTAAGCGGAGGGGATGCGACATCTCTTTTGCCGCAGATAACTGCCTTTGGTATGGCTGCCATCAGGATCATGCCGTCAGCCAACAGGATCAACACCTACCTGACTCAGATTGCTTATAACCAGTTCAGCCTTGACTTTGTCTACGAGAATCTGACAGAGTCCATGAAGACCGACAAGGCCATGAGAGCAGAGCGCGCTGCGATCGCAGGCCCCGAGCTCCATCTGGAAAAAGAAATAGAGCTTAAGAACATCACCTTCGGCTATCCGGATTCAGATGTGCTGATCTTTAAGGATGCCAACATGACCATCAAAAAGGGCCAGTCCGTGGGTATCATGGGACCGTCCGGTGCAGGTAAGTCCACAATTGTGGATGTGCTGCTGGGACTGCTTCATGTTAAGAGCGGAGATATCCTTTGCGACGGAGCCAATATTTTCAGTAACTATGATTCCTGGCTTGCTCAGATCGGCTACATTCCGCAGTCAATCTACCTTGTGGATGAGTCCATCAGAGAGAACATCGCCTTTGGTATCGATGCGGATCAGATTGATGACAACAGGATCTGGCAGGTTATGGAAGAGGCCCAGCTGGCTGAGTTTGTGCGCTCACTGCCTGAGGGACTTGATACCAAGATCGGCGACAGAGGCGTAAGGCTCTCCGGTGGTCAGAGACAGAGGATTGGAATTGCCAGAGCTCTTTACCACAATCCTGAGATCCTGGTATTTGACGAGGCTACCAGCGCCTTGGACAACGAGACAGAGGCTGCTGTTATGGAGGCCATCAACAGCTTCCACGGCAAGAAGACCATGGTGATCATCGCCCACAGACTCAACACCATTGAGAAGTGCGACGTGATCTACGAGGTCAAGGATGAGAAGATAACCCGGACCAGCCTTGAGGGCAGGGCCGTGATACACTGAGGAACTGCGCGGACATTATGATAGGAACCGAATTCATCGAGGGCTACGGCCTCGGTAACCAACTATTTTTCTATATCACCACAAGGTGCCTCGCCATGGAAAAGGGCGTGGACTTTGGCTTTGTGAACCCCGGACAGGTGGGCAATGTGTTCCACTCCAAGCGGGGTATGTACTTCATGGACATCGACCTGGGTCAAGAGATTCCCAGGGAGGAGATGAAGAATTACAAGGTCTACCACGAGCAGGACGACAGGCTCTACATGGGTAACTCCAGGCACGACATGGCCAACGGCTGCTACATCAGCGGAGCGGACCCCAAGATGTTCGAGGTGGAGGATAACACGCTGATCTATGGCAACATGCAGGATCAGTCTTATTTTGAGAAATACCGAGACAAGATAAAGGACTGGCTCCACGTCAAGGAGGAGGCAGAATCCTACGAATATACGGCAGATGATCTGTGCATCATCAACCTCAGGGGCGGCGAGTACACCAACCACCCCGAGCTGTACCTGGACAGAAAGTACTTCCTCAACGCCATCAAGAACATGAAGAAGATCAATCCCAACATGCGCTTTATGGTGGTAACCGAGGATGAAGAGGCGGCTTTTAAGGTGCTTCCGGAGTACGAGAGACATCACTTTGACATGGGCAAGGACTACGTTACCATCAAGAACGCCAGGTACCTGATCCTGTCCAATTCATCATTTTCACTGATGCCCGTCATGTCCAGCACAGAACTTAAATATGCCATTGCTCCCAAGTACTGGGCAAGGCACAACATCTCCGACGGTTTCTGGTCTTCGGAGCAGAATATCTACAGCTTTCTTACCTATCAGGACAAAAAAGGCAGGCTCTTTAGCGCCGATGAGTGCAGGGCCGAGCTTGAAGAATACAAGAAGAGATCCAGACTCTACGCAAGGCGCAACAAGCGTCCCGGCAAGGTGATGACCTTCTTCCAGGTTATCAGGAGAAAATGCCTCTACGGCGTGTTCTTTGCAAAGCGCATCGTAAGAAGCCTGGAGCGCAGAACCGGCATTATCAAGACCTACCAAAAATGACCCTAGGGGACGGGGTTAGTGGGTCATTTTTAAAAATGGTCCTAGGGGACGGGGTTAAGGGGTCATTTATCGAAATATCAAAAATGAACCGTTAACCCCGTCCCCTAGGACCAAAAAGGACCAAAAAAGGAGCAAGATTTGTCAGATAAGAAATTGCAGCTGCCGCGGGTGACCCTGGTGGCGATGACAAGTGTAAATGTATATGAGACCGTTCAGGCCATGAAGTACAGCATGAGGGGCATCGATTTTGGGGATGCGGTCCTCATCAGTGACAAGAAGCCCTGGTATCTGCCAAAGAGTATCAGATACAGCCACACCAGTGTCCTGGACAGCATTGATAAATTCAACTACAAGATGGTCTATGAACTCAAGGACCACATACATACCGACTTTTGCCTGGTGGTCCACGCGGATGGTTTTGTAATTCATCCGGAGCTGTGGAGAGATGAGTTTTTGGACTACGACTACATCGGATCACCGTGGCCTCTGCCCACCAACGACTACGCCTACAGAGACAGCAAGGGCGAGATCTGCAGAGTGGGAAACAGCGTATCCATAAGGTCCAAGAGGCTTCTGGAGTTCCCGGCGGAGCATAACCTTGAGTGGGTGCCGGTGGACGACGGATTCTACAATGAGGATATTTTCCTGTGCTGTCACAGCAAGAACGAGATGGAAGCCCACGGCATGAAATGGGCGCCGCTGGAGGTGGCAGTTAAGTTTGCAAGAGAGCACATGCTGCCGGAGAACGCGGGAGTTGAGCCCTTTGCTTTTCATAAGTGGAGAGGTGAGAACAAGCATTATCCAAGATTTTACAGCCCCAAGAAGAGGTTTAAGATGGCGGTGAGGCCGCTCCTGTTCTGGAGGCAGAACGATAAGTGGAAAAGAGAGCACGGCATCCCTACAGAATGAGCCTGCAATGTCACTTGAGGAATGAGATGAAGTTTTCAGTTATCATCCCGGTTTATAACGGAGAAAAGTTTATAAAGGACGCCGCGCAGTCAGCCCTTTCCTGCAACAAGGGACAGATGGAGCTGGTGATTGTGGACAACGGCTCCACAGACGGAACAGCAGCTATCTGTAAGGAACTGGCCCTAGAGCACTCCTGCGTAAGGACTTTTCATGTGGACAAGATCGGAGCCTACAGAGCCAGGCGCTTTGGAATGGAGAAGGCTTCGGGCGATTATATGCTCTTTCTTGATGCAGATGACAGGCTGAAGAGCAATGCCCTGGAAGTGCTGGAAAGCGCCACTGCAGCAGCTTCTAAAGATTCCCGGGGACCGGACATGATTTTGTATAACGCCGAGAACATGAACGCTCCCGGCACCAGGAAGTTTGGGTTTGAATTTGAAGACGGACATGTTTATGACAGGGAGCACAAGAAGCCTTTTTTGGATCTGATGTGCAAGAGGGATTCTCTGAATGCCCTTTGGAATAAAGCTATCAGCAGGCAGCTGGCAGAGAGGATTTTAAAATCCCCCGACCTTGACCTGCCTGAAGTTTTGGGAGGAGTTCTAAATCACGGAGAGGATCTTCTCCAGACCGCAGATATACTTGATAAAGCAGACTCCATAGTATACGTGGACCAAATTCTGTACGAATACAGGCCTGAGAACAGCGGAAGCCTCACCGGGAAATATTCCGGGGTGTTCTTTGAGGAGCAGGAGTTTGCCTGGAAGATGCTTGAAAGCTATGCCCGGAAGTGGCAGAGTGAATACGGCGACTCTGATTACATGAAGCTCATAGGTGAGCGCAAGACCCTGACCTGCTCAATCGGGACCAAAAGTCTGCTCTTTTCGAGTCTTCCAATGAATGAGATCAAGGCGCGCCTTACCGAGATCATGGAAAAGCCCTTCTACAAGGAATACGCAGGCGGAGTGCTTCCCAAGTGGGCCCCTGAAGAAGATAGATTTATTCACAGCCTGCAGACATCTGCCGATCCCAGGGCGGAGCTCTTAAGGCAGTGTAAAAAGGTAAGATTTAAGGCAAAGATAAAGAGGCTTCTGGGCCGAGGCTGAGGCCGGCTGACAGCTCTTTTGCCGGGAATGAGGAAATAAATGGTATACGATTGCATACCCTTTTTCAACGAGATAGATATATTGAAGCTGCGGCTTAACGTGCTTTCGCCGCTGGTGGACAAGTTCATTATTGAGGAGGCCACCATGACCTTTTCCGGCGCGGAAAAGGAGCTTTGCTTTGAGAAGAACAAGCACCTGTTCAAGGAGTTTCTTGATAAGATAGAGTACGTGGTAGTTACGGACACGCCTGTGGATGCCATAACTCACGAGAGGGATTACTTCCAGAAAAATCACCTCGTGGACGGACTTAAGAAGGTCGGAGCCACAAGCGATGATGTTATCATTTTCGGCGACTGCGATGAGATTCCCAATCCCGCTACATTAAAGGGCATCATAGATTCTTTTGACAAAACCAAGGTTTATCACCTGGCCCAGCGCAATTTCTACGCTTTCATGAATATGGAGGAGAGCTCGGGCAAGCTCATGTCCATCACCGGCGAATTTCCGGGGATTTCGCAGGCCGACAAGAAGTGGCTTGGAACCAAGATCACGTCTATCGACAACATTCCCGAGGAAGGAATAGTCAGGCTCAGAGACCTGGTGCCTCCCACGGACCCCAGATCTGTCAGGGTTGCAGACGGCGGATGGCACTTTGGATACATGGGCGGCGACCACGAGACTGACCCCCTTAAGCGAATAGGGGTCAAGGTCCAGGCAGCAGCCCACCAGGAATACAATGAAAAAGAAATAATTCTGGAGACCATGGACAGGCTTATTCTGGGACAGGATATCTTCGGCAGGGATGCGCAGTTTAGGCGCGTCGACGTGGACGAGACCTATCCTGCCTACCTTATAGATCATTTGAAGGAATATGAGCATCTGGTAATGCCCAAGATTACTGCCGCATCGAGGTTTTATCATAAGTTCGACCTGACCGTCGGCAGATTTTTCAGGAAGGCCTTTCGCAAGATAGGACGAACAATCAATGGATTTTTTAAGCATTGACAAAAGAAATAGAGCAGCAAATATACTTTTTTATATAGCTCTAACCATTGAGCTTCTCTTGATGATCCTGGAAAAGAGCGAGATCTCTTTTGCCTACGAGAGCTATGTGTTCAGGGTTACGTTTTTGCTGACATTTGTGGCGGTGGTGATCACCGGGCACAATAAAAAAGAGTGGCTGGTGATAGCTCTTTTGCTGGGGTTCACAGGGTTCTGCTACGTTTATCAGGGCAAGAACGATCTCCTGAGACTGGCCACATTTCTGCTGGCCACCAGGAACATCGACCTTAAGAAGGCTATGAAATATAGCCTGTATCTGTCGGGAGCCGGATTTATTGTGATCATGGCCCTGGCAGCGGCAGGGATCCTGGGAGACGTTTCAATAACAACGGACTTTGGCAGGCACGTTCAGGAGACCAGGTTTGTATTTGGTTTCGGCCATCCCAACACGCTTATGGGCTGCAGCTACGCGATACTGCTGATGTGGCTGTGGGTTTACGGAAGGACCGCCGGGTTTATACCGTACCTTCTGGTATCTCTTGGAGTTCTTGGAATTTCCGAGCTCACCGGCTCAAGAACCGGAATGCTTGTGGTGGTGCTGACTTTAGCCGTCAGCTTTTTTGCCAGGGTTATGCCCAGATGGCTTTTAAAGAAGTGGTTCTACGGAGTGATGGCCCTGGTGTCGCCCATAGTCTGCGTGCTGCTGTCGGTCTATGCAGCCTACATGGCAGACTGGGTGTACCTTAACAAGGGGCCTTATGACGCCAGGTTCTGGAACCTGGAGGAAAAGATAAATTACAGGATCAGCAACATCTACTATGCCGCAGAGGACAGAAGCGGCATCATCAGCAGATGGCAGCTCATCGCCGGAAAAGGGCATGAATCCTACTTTGACATGGGATGGGTGAGGCTGTTCTACTGGTATGGGATCATTCCCGCGGTGCTGATCGTGGTGCTGGCGCTTCTGGTGATTTACAGGAGCTACAAGGTGAGAGACCTGTGGACGGTTATCATGGTCTTTTCGCTGGGAATCTACACCCTGGTGGAGGCGACCTTTGTAAGCAGATATATCGGAAGAGACTTTTTCCTGCTGGTAGCGGGAGTCTATGTCTGGGACCTTTTCCTTAAGAGAGGGGACCGGGGCGAGACTGCGAAGGCAATCAAGAATGGAGAGGCATCAGATGTCCGAGAAACTTAAGAAACGACTATTCATAATCGCGGTGGCCGCAAACTACGTCCTGACCGCAATATATAACTTCCTGACTCCCAACATGTCAGACGATATCATCTACGGCGACGTGGTGGCCAAGGCGGGGAGCTTTCTGGACCTGTTCGCCCAGGAGTATGAACACTACATGTTCCACGGCGGCAGGAGTGTTGCCCATTTCATCCTGCGAATTTTCCTGTTCACAGGCAGCAAAACCCTGTTCAACATCGTGGGCGCCGCTGTGTTTGTGGGGCTTGGGCTTCTCATTTATCTGAATGTGGATCATCGAAAGGCTTGGGACCTGCGTGTTTACGGCGCAATCGCAGTGCTGATGTGGCTCTTTGATCCAACCATCAGTAACACGGTGTTCTGGGAGACCGGCGCATGCAACTACCTCTTCACAGCCTTTATAATGATGGGCTACATCACGGTTTACAGAAGGGCGCTGAAGGCTGGTGTTGCCGGGGGCGGCAATTCCGGTGTCGGCGGCGAGGCGCGCTTTGGCAAACCCGGATTTTCAGTCCTTATGCTGGTGCTGGGCGTTCTGGCAGGCTGGTGCAACGAGAATACCTCGGGAGGAGTGGTATTCTTCTCTGCGTTTATGATCTTCCTTGGTCTTCTTGGCAAAAGAGCTGTTGGCGCTCCTTCAGGCAGCTCGGGAAGTAATTCCGGCTCCGGGAATAATTCCGGCTCCGAGAATAATTCCGGCTCCGGGAAAGCCTCGGCTAAATCCGGCAGGCTTTTTGGCGTAAGCCTCTGGCAGTGGGCCGGACTTGTGGGAAACCTGATAGGTTTCGTGATCATGATCTTTTCTCCGGGGAACTTCTCAAGGGCAAGCGTTTCTGATGAAGAGCACACAGGAATCCTGGCTCTTGCAGCGAGATTTTTAAAGATCACTCTTAACATCAAGAATAACTATCTTGTGCTGGTGCTGGTATTTGCAGTGCTGGTAATTATGATTGCATATAAAACCGGATCCTTTAAGGCTTTCTATGAGGCAGCTAAGCCAATGCTGTTATTTGGGCTGATGTTTCTTTTGACTGATTATGCCCTGATCGCGGTTTACTCATCACAGCTCAGGACCTACTTTGGAGGCGGTGTATTTCTCATGACCGCTGTGATCCAGGGATTTGCCTGGGTGGTAAACGAGGGCTTTAAGGATGAGCTTGTCCAGATCGTGGCAACGAGTTTGGTGGCAGTTTACCTTATCATACTTTTGTTCACCTACGTGGAGGAAGGAGCGAACCTCGCCCGCATCAAGAGAGAGTTTGATGAGAGGGATGCTTACCTCACAGAGATCGCCAAGGGCGAAGAGAAGGTTGTCGAGGCGCCCATGCTGCGCCCCGAGTGGGAGACCAGGTTCTCCATGGGCTATGAGTCAGATCTTACCGAGGATAAATTCAACTGGCTGAACCTCAGCTACAGCGAGCACTACGGCCTGTGGTACATCATCGGCGTGGACCGCGAGGGCTGGGAGGCGTATTGATCTTGCGGCGGCTTGCGGGGCGAGTGGGTGGCCTGCGCGCGGGGGCCTGCGGGGCGAGCGAGTGGATTTTCGCGGCACCTGTGCGGCGAGCGAGTGGATTTTCGCGGCACCTGTGCGGCGAGCGAGCACTGTTTTCGGCGGCAGGTGCTCTTGGACCTGAGCGTGAGGCTCTTTCCGCCTAAAATCGCAAAAAACGGAGTTTTCGGCGGTGAAAAATCTCGAAACTTAACGCAATTGCGTACAAAATGCCTGTAAATTGCCTTGAATACGAAATACAAAACAGCGAAGTACTTTATAATGAGCAAATGGCAATAAAAGAACCACCTAAAACACCTAAAAAGACACTTTTCGGCGGAAAACCCGCATTCAGAAAATTGATAATGGGGTGAGCGCCCACCCAAAAAACATGAGAAGATAGTTGGAACAGGTTTAGACGCCCGGAAATAAAAGAAAAGAATTGATACTGGTCTAAGCGCCCCATAAATAAAAGAAAAGAATTGATACTGGTTTTAGCGCGACCAATTATTCTAGAAAATGGATTATTAATTAAATGACACACTCAACAGAGAAACACTTAAGCTTCATAATCCCGGTCTACCAGGTAAAGGAGACCTTAAGAGCCTGCGTGGAGTCTTGCGCCAGGCAGGAGTTTTTGAAGCCTGATGAATATGAGATAATACTGGTGGACGACGGATCCACGGATGGGTCTGCGCAGATATGCGATGAGTTGGAGAGGTTGAGCGCGCAGAGCAGCGGCAAGGCCGCTGCGCAGGAGAATGCCCCCGGCAGCGCCGGCGGGCATGAGACAATCTCTCAGGCAACTGAGGCTGGCTCACAGCAATCGCAACTTCAGGCAACTGAGGCTGGCTCACAGCAATCGCCACTTCAGGCAACTGTGGCTAGCTTACAGCAATCGCCACTTCAGACAACTGAGGCTGGCTCGCAGCAATCGCCACTTCAGGCAACTGAGGCTGGCTCACAGCAATCGTCACTTCAGGCAACAGAAGCCAGCTCACAGCAGTGGCCCCCTATCACGGTGATCCACACAAGTAACTTCGGGGTATCCCACGCAAGGAACATCGGCCTTGAGAAGGCTAAGGGCCGCTTCGTGGCATTTGTTGACTCTGATGACCGCGTAGCAGATGCCTTTTTTGACCACCTGTCGAGGTATGCGGATGAGAGCACCGTGGTGGTGGATGAGACCGATTCCTACGCAGGAACCGTGAAGCTCAACGGCTTCCAATACATAGAGAATTCAATCCTGAACGAGAACACCCACGTGTGGGGCAAGATCTTTGACAGGAAGACCCTGATAGATAACAACATCAGATTCAAAGAGGGACTCACCATCGGCGAGGATCTGCTGTTTCTGATGGATGTAGCTCTTTCGCAGGAGAAGCGGCACACGATCCGCTGCATCCCCGTGGAGGGTAACTACATTTACAACGACAACGAAAGCGGCGCCATGGGCTCAAGATTCAAGGAGAGTTACCTGGACCAGCTGGTTTGCTGGGGGTCAGCAGAGGACAGGATGAGGGACCATTGGGAGAATTTCTCGCCATATGCCTTCGTGAGCCTGGGTTGTAGCCAGATAATGACAGCTCTTTTGATAATCGGGAAGCTGGCGGTTCTTGATGAGAAGGACCGGGACGCAGACTTAACCCGCCGCACAATAGCCCTGGTAAAAGAGAGAATCGGCCACGCCCTTAAGATAAGGGGGACCTTTGCGGGGCTCTCTGCCGGGTACAAGCTGAAGGTCATGCTGTTCAGGTTGAATCCCGAGCTTTACATCAGGATGTATCACAGGCACAAGAGCTGAGAAGCGATTCAGTCGCGCCGGCGCAGAAGTGACGTGCGGAACTGCAGGCGTGTAAGATATGCGCGAAATTGCAGGCGCAGAAGCAACGCGTCGGAAGAATGCGCTGTTGCAGGAGTGGGGAGCAGGATGCTTGATAATTTAAACAGACCAATAATTTTATATATGCACGCGGGGAGCGGCAATCACGGGTGCGAGGCCATTGTGGACAGCACCGTGCGACTGATCGCAGAGCTGAGGCACCATGATGCGACCTATCCTTTGATCGTGGGGACCAACTCGGCAACCGAGGACAGGAAGTATATCCTGGGAGAGCTTGAGAAACAGGGGCTTTGCACCATAGTCGAGGAGAACCACATCGACAGGAAATTCCTTGCGCATCTGGTTTACTATGGATGGCGCCTGGTGACAGGGGATAAGGAGTCCTTCCAGAGGTACCGCTTCAGACCGGTATTCAAGGCCTTCAAGGAGGCAGCCAAGGCCGGCGCTTCAGGCGCAGGCCAACGAGACGCAGGCCAACGAGACGCAGGCCGGCCCGGCGCAGCGCAACCCGGCACCACAGGAGCTCAATCCCAGCGTCCGCTTGCGGTTTCCATCGGCGGTGACAACTATTGTTACCCTGAAATGGTCCGGGACCTGATATTGGCCCACAGTGTCTTTTGCAAAAAAGGATTTGAGACAGTTCTCTGGGGATGCTCCATCGAGCCGGATTCCCTCAAGAATCCTGACCTGGTAAAAGACCTGGCGGCTTACGATCACATCTATGCAAGAGAATCCATCACTTACAACGCCCTGCTGGGCGCGGGGATTTCCGCAGATAAACTGACCCTCAGACCAGACCCTGCCTTTGAACTTAAGACCGCGCAGGTCACACTGCCCGAGGGCTTTAAAGACCACAACACCGTGGGCATCAACCTTAGCCCCATGGTTCAGGACAGAGAGTGCCAGAAGGGTATACTTCACAAAAACTATATTAACTTTATCAAGTTCATTCTTGAGAAGACGGACCAGAACATCGCGCTGATCCCCCATGTGGTGTGGGAGAACAGCGATGACAGAAAGCCGCTCACGGAGCTCTATAACCATTTCAAGGACACCGGAAGGGTTGTCCTGATTGACGATGCCCCGGCGGAAGTTCTGAAGGGATACATATCACATTGCAGCTTCTTTGTAGGAGCCAGGACCCACAGCACAATTGCGGCCTACAGCAGCAAGGTGCCCACGCTGGTCATGGGCTACTCCGTAAAGAGCCGAGGAATCGCCACGGACCTCTTTGGGACCTACGAGAACTACGTCCTGCCCGTGCAGGAAATTGAAGATCCATTCGCCATGGTGAGGAGCTATGAGTGGATCATCGCCGGCGCCACCGGCAAGTAAGGCGCAGGCCACCGGCAAGTAAGGCGCAGGCCCGCGGCGAGCAAGGCACAAGCCACCGGCAAGAAACGCGCCTGCAGCGCAAGAAAAGGCGCAGGCCCGAGGCAAGCAACGCGTCTGCAGCGCAAGCAAGAAACAAAAATCACACGCAGTGGGGACTGCGGAAGTTAGGGGAGTTACACAAATGTTAATAGTCAAGATTTCCGGCGGCCTGGGCAACCAGATGCAGCAGTACGCCGTGTACTATAAACTCAGAAAAATGGGCAAGGACGTCAAGATCGACCTGTCATGGTTTGATCCCGAGATCCAGAAAAACATGCTGGCGCCCAGAGCCTTTGAGTTACCGATCTTTGAAGGCCTCGAATACGAGGAATGCACGCCGGAGGAGCGCGAATACTTTCTCCACCAGACACCGATCAACAAACTGAAGGGCAAGATCCTGACCAAGCTCCACCTCAGGACCAACCCCAATCCCAAGGTATTCATAGAGACCCGGATGTATCATCCCGAAATCTTTGACATGGATGACAAATACATCTCCGGCTACTTTGCCTGCCAGAAATACTACGACGACGTCATGGATGAGCTCAAGGACAAGTTCAACTTCCAACCTCATCCCGACGAGATCTTAAGGCAGCGCAACACCACTCTGGCTCAGCAGATGGAGGAGCAGCCCAGCGTCAGCGTGCACATCCGCCGCGGCGACTACCTGGATCCGCCCAATTTCGCAATCCTTGGCAACATCGCAACTGAGGAATATTACGACAGCGCCATGAACTATTTTTTGGCAAAAGAGCCGGATACCCACTTCTACATCTTCACAAGCGATCATGAATACGCCAGAGAGCACTACTCTGATGAGTCCAGATACACGATCGTCGACTGGAACACAGGCAAGAACTCCGTGCAGGACCTTATGCTCATGAGCCACTGTCGGGGCAACATCTGCGCCAATTCAACCTTCAGCTTCTGGGGCGCACGCCTTAACAAGCGCGACGACCAGATGAAGATCCGCACCTACAAGATGCGAAACAACCAGCCAGTCAACCCCGATATCATGCATGATTACTGGAAAGGCTGGATCCTAATGGACGAGAAGGGAAGCATCGTCTGATATATCGCGCAACAGCGACGGCAAGAGCAGGAAACAAGCGATAACATAAGCAGGAAACGAGCGACAGTAAAAGCAGGAAACAAGCAACAGCAAAATCAGGAAGCAAGCAACAGCAAAAATCAGGAAGCAAGCACATGGGAAGAGTTAAGTCAGCAACAAGGAATATCGCCTTTGGATACGTAGGACAGGTGGCCACGGCCCTCATGTCCTTCGTTTTGCGTAAGATATTCATACTCTACCTGGCTGAAAACCTCCTTGGAATCAACAGCGTCTACACCAACATCCTGGCCATCCTGAACATGGCGGAGCTGGGCATAGGCACTGCCCTTAATTTCAGTCTCTACGCACCCGTGGCCCAGGGAGACAGGGAAAAGATAAAGTCCTACATGCAGCTGTATCGAAAGGCCTACCATATCATCGCTCTGGTGGTGGCAGCCATCGGCCTTGCCTTCGTGCCGTTTCTTAAATATCTGGCCAAGAATCCCGGCAACATTACGCCCAGGGATCTGACCCTCTTTTATTTCATATTTCTTTTTAACACTGTCAGCAGTTACTTCGTGGCCTACAAGTACAGCCTTGTAAACGCCGAGCAGAAGAACTACATTCAGACCAATATCATCACCATCACCAAGATCATAACCATCGCATTTCAGATCGCGGTCCTGGTCAGCACCCAGAATTTCTACATATATCTTTTGACAGATGCTGCTATCCAGCTGATTCAGAAGATCTTCGTTTCAAGATATCTGGATAACCTCTATCCGTACCTGCGGGAGAAGGACGTCAAGCCATTGACACAGGAAGAGAGCGACTCCGTCTGGACCAAGACCAAGGCCCTTGTCTTTCATAAGGTTGGCGACGTGGCGCGCCTTCAGACCGACGCCCTCATCATCTCGTCATTCATCGAAGTTACCATGGCCGGCGTGGTTGACAACTACAACATGGTCATCAGCACCGTTTCCAACTTCGTAAACATCATCTTTAACTCCGTGATCTCAAGCTTTGGAAACCTCATTGCCACCGAGTCTCAGGAGCGCCAGTTCAAGCTCTTTAAGGTGTACCGCTTCTTTGCCTCCTGGATCTACGGATTTTCCTGCGTGGGCTTCATGGTCCTCTTAACGCCCCTGGTCCGCATCTGGCTGGACGATAGCTGGATCCTGGCCCCCTCCGCAGTTTACTGCATCCTCATCGACTACTATTTCAAGGGCGACCGCATCGTCCTCAGTAACTATAAGACCGCAGCAGGCGTCTTCGAGCCCGACAAATACCTGGCTCTCATTCAGGGCGGAGTGAACCTGGCGATCTCCATCGTTCTGGTGCAGACCCCCCTGGGCCTTACCGGCGTGTACATCGGAACCATCGTATCCGGCCTCATCGCCAACATCACCAAGCCCATCATCATTTACGACACCTGCTTTGGCAAAAGAGCTACCGGCTACTTTGCAGATACCGCTAAATACCTGGTGAGCATGGTCAGCGTACTTCTGGTGTGCCAGCTTATCAGCACCAGGATCATGACCACTGTGAATATCCCCAGATTCATCCTGATGGCGCTTATCATCACCGTGATCTTCAACGGCGTCTACCTCCTGCTCTATGGCCGCAGCGAAGAGTTTAAGTATCTCTGGGGAAAGGTTAAGGAGAAACTATGCTAGCAATTGAGATGGACACCAACAAGTACATAGCCCTTATCAGAGAAACTATCCGTCAGCTTGACACCATAAATGATGTTTCCCCCGTTCAGAGGGCAAAAGAGCTGGTGAAGGGAGCCATGGGCAGATCGGTTCGCCCCAAGGACCCCATGTTCTGGCCGGCAGGTCTTTTGATGCTGGGACTGGTCCAGGCAAGAGACATGCTGAGCGTGTTGCGAAGAGGGGATTGGAGCGTGCTCCGCGACTCTTCCAAAGGTAAGCAGATCAGCAACTTGCTGGAGAATGGGGAGCTTGATAAGACCATTGGGTCAATTGATCAGGCCATCCTGAGCTATGTGGATAACTGGAATCAGAAGTTTAACGGGGACATCGACTATGTGGACGATACCCTGGCGGGAACTGCCATGGTCAGGATGTTCACCCGCACCCGTGATGAAGCCTACAGGGCAGCAGCCGAGAAGATCTGGGATTTTATCCGGAATGCCCCCACCGATGACGAGGGCTCTATAATCTACAATTCCGGGCGAAAGAATCAGAATATCTTTGCGGACGGTGTGGGCCAGACCGCCATGTTCCTGAGTAGCTACGGCAGGGAATTTGACTTTGCGGCAGCGCTGTCACTGGCAAGGACTCAGCTGGTGAACTTTAAGAAATACGGAATGGACAAGAGGAGCGGGCTTAATTACCACGGCTACGAGCTCTCGGAAGATAAAGGTGTTGGCTCTTATCCGGTTGAGAAAAAGGGGCTTGTGGGCTGGGGGCGTGCTGCGGGCTGGCTCATGATGGGCCTTTCGGAATACTTAAACTGCACTGACAGAAAGGATACCGAACTTGCGCACTGGTATAACGAGCTTGCGGACCTGATCTTTAGCTATGCCAAGCCTGAAGGCGGATTTAGCTGGCTCTTACCTGCTGTGGAGGGGCACCTTGATACCTCCGCCACGGGAATGCTCATTTATGGCATCCGCGACGCCTACAGCATTGAGGACCTGACCCCGGGCATTGAAGCATTGCTCGCCCATACAAACGACGCCGGCGTTGTTTCAAGCGCCCTTAGCTCCTGCGACGACTTTGCCGTCCACTACCAGGTCTACGGCGACTACCCCTGGGGACAGGGCGCTGCGCTACTGGCAGCGAGTGTATATTAAAATTGATGCGCCCTTGGGCTGCACGCTTGTGTGCGGCCTGAGGGTTTTTTACTTAAAGGTATATGTGGGGATATATGCGGCGATGCTTGATCATGCGTGATAAAGGTATATGTGGAGATCCCTGATCATGCGTGGTAAAGGTATATGTGGAGCCCCCTGATCATGCGCATTACGGATAAGAATACTCGGAACCAGGCTTGCTATCCGTACGATTCCAGGGAAAAGAGCTGTTTCCGGGGGTTGGGACGGATAAGAGAAGAGATACATGAATCCATTATCCGTAATCCAAGACCCCAAATCACCAAAAATCTGAAAAAGTACAGATAAGCTGATTCATTCAAGACCATCTTATCCGTAGACCAAGAATCAAGGCCACCAAAAACCTGAAAAAGTACAGATAAGCCGATTCATTCAAGACCATCTTATTCGTAATCCAAGAAATCAGGGTGATCCGGGGGGCCATTGGCATCGCAAGCAAGTTTTACAACTAAAACCAAACTTGCTAGAATTCAAATATGAACAATATAGAAAATAAAACCAATCAAAAAACCAACAGCAACCCCGATCACAACCCCGATCACGATACCGCCGGCAGCAACCCCGATCACAACCCCAATCATGATACCGCCAGCAGCAAACTCAATCACAACCCCAGCCCCGATACCACCAACCGCCCCAACACCCGCGTCTTGTACATCACCCAGGCAGCCATCATTGCGGCCCTTTACGTGGTGATGACCTACATTGCCCGACTGGCGGGGCTTGCTTCAGGCGCTATCCAGGTGAGAATATCGGAAGCCCTCTGCACTCTGGTACTCTTCACACCTGCAGCTGTTCCGGGCATGACCGTCGGGTGCCTTTTGGCCAACATCCTCACAAACTCCGTTGCGCTGGATATAGGCATTGGCCCCATAGCTACCCTCATAGGAGCCTACATAGGATGGCGCATTCGCAAATACAGATACCTGATTCCCATCCCGACCATTCTGTCCAACGCGATAATAGTGCCAATAGTTCTCATCTTCGGATACGGCGAGGAAGCTGTATATCCCTATCTCTTTGCGACAGTTGGTCTCGGTGAAATAATAGCCGCAGGGATCATGGGCATCATCCTAATGCGCGCCCTCTTGCGGGTTCCGCAGTTCAGGAGCATGGTGGAGTGACCGGGGAACATCAAGGGAACATCACTCCCGGCCGGAAGCCCCGGCGCGCTTTAATGCATGCCAACGTTACCATCCACGTTTTTGGGAAATATGCCTTTGGTTTGAAGATTCTCCTTCTGAGGGCATACTATTATTCGTTTTCTGTCGATTGCCCGCTTTGAACAAGAGCAGGATATGCCTTAATTGACCATTTTTTCTTGTATAAGGCATATTCCGCGTTTCAGCACAGTTCTGCAACCCGGTGAAGTATGCCCTAATTGAGAAATTTCTCTTGCATAAGGCATATTTCGCATCTCAGCGCTAATCCCCCAAACCGTGAACAGTAACATGCCAACAGACAAGTACTTGCGTTAATTGCTTAAAGGGGAGTATAATTTATTCCAATAGTTAACAGTGCCCTCGGGCACAATGACATTTTCCAAAAGGGGAGGAAAAAGATGGCAGCAAAAGTAACTACTAAGATTGAACTTCAGTATGGTGACAAGGCTATCAGCGAGGAACAGCTCGTAACCAAGGCCAAGAAGGCTTACGGCGGCAAGGACATCAAGTCACTTGATATCTATGTTAAGCCTGAAGAGGGAAAAGCTTACTACGTTGTAAACGGTGATGCTAACGGAAGCTTTGATATCTGATCTATACAGACAACACAATCTTAAGCATTAAAGTAGGGCGGATAAGATTTCTTATCCGCCATTTTACGGTAAAAGAGATAACGGAAAGGAAACACTAATGGAGAAACTTGCAATACACGGAGGAACTCCCGTCCGGGCAAAAAAAATTTACTATGGCCGTCAGTGGATTGGCGAAGATGACGTTAAGGCAGTAGCAGATGCTTTGAGAGGAGATCTCATCACCTGCGGACCCTACGTAGCACAGCTTGAGAAGAAGCTCTGCGAAGTCACAGGAGCCAAATACGCCGTAGCTGTTTGTAACGGAACAGCCGCACTTCACTGCGCCTGCATCGCAGCAGGAATCGGCCCCGGCGATGAAGTGATCACAACACCCCTTACCTTTGCTGCATCAGCCAACTGTGCAGTATATGTAGGTGCAACCCCTGTATTTGCAGATGTTGATCCCGAGACCTATAACATAGATCCTGCCTCCATCGAGGCACACATCACAGACAAGACCAAGGCAGTGGTAGCTGTAGATTTCACAGGCCAGGCTGTAGACCATGACAGGATCAGAGAGATCTGCGACAAGCACGGACTTACTCTCATCATCGACGCAGCCCATGCCATCGGCACCAAATATAAGGGCAAGCCCGAAGGCTCCATCGGAGACATGACCTGCTTCAGCTTCCACCCTGTTAAGACCATAACTTCAGGCGAGGGCGGTGCCATCACCACCAACGACCCTGAGCTCTACAAGAAGCTCCGCCTTGCATCCCAACACGGAATTGTTCACGACGTAGAGGACTTTGAGGACAAGAATCCTGAAGGAATCTGGGTTTATGAGATGCAGACCGTTGGCTTTAACTACAGAATGACAGACTTCCAGGCTGCCCTTCTTATCAGCCAGCTCAAGAAACTCGACCAGTTCTCCAACAGGAGAAAACAGATTGTTGAGAAATACAACGAGGCATTCAAGGATGTTCCCGAGATCATTGTTCAGAAGGAAATCCCTGAGTCAGATACAACAAGACACCTGTACATCATTCAGCTGGACCTTGAGAAACTCACCTGCACAAGACGTGAGTTTTTTGACGCCATGAGCGCTGAGAACGTTCAGTGCCAGGTTCATTACGTACCTGTGTACTTCTTCCCGTTCTATGAGAAGCGCGGCTACAAGCGCGGCCTCTGCCCCACAGCAGAGCACATCTACAAGGGCATCATGAGCATCCCGCTCTATCCCATGATGACAGACGAGGATGTGGATAGCGTTGTTGCAGCTGTTAAGAAGATCGTGGAGTACTACAGAAAGTGATATGAATATCAACGACAAATATAAAGTATTGGAATTTAAAGAATACGGTGACGAGCGCGGCAACCTGGTGGTTGCAGAGGGCTCCGGTTTTGATGTCCCCTTCGATATCAGGAGAGTGTTCTACATGTATGGCTCCGACCCTGACATCAAGCGAGGCAACCACGCCAACAGATACACCAAGTTTGTCCTCATCAATGTTGCAGGCAGCAGCAAGGTCCTTGTGGACGACGGCAATCAGAAAGAGATCATATCCCTGGACAAGCCCAGAATGGGCCTCTATCTTGGACCCATGGTCTGGAAGGAAATGTATGATTTCTCACCGGACTCAGTTCTCCTGGTTCTTGCCAGCGAGCACTACATAGAGAGCGAGTACATCAGAGATTACGATCAGTTCATCAAGGAACTGAAATCCAATGAGTAAGCCTGACACATAGAGAGGTACAGTAATGGATAGGATTATGCAGGGCCGCATGGATCGCGGCTTTCAGAAATATCAGCAGGAATATGAGCAGAAAGCCCTGGAGGTTCTCCGCTCCGGATGGTACATCCTGGGCAAAGAAGATGAGGCCTTCGAGGAAGAGTTCGCAAGATACGTAGGGACCAAGTACGCAGTTGGCCTTGCCAGCGGCCTTGATGCCCTCTGGCTTGCCTTCAAGGTCCTTGGGATCGGAGAGGGCGATGAAGTCATCGTACAGGGCAACACCTACATTGCCAGTGTCATGGGCATCACAATTAACGGCGCAACTCCCGTATTTGTGGAGCCTGACGAATATTACCAGATAGATGCAGACAAGATCGAGGAGAAGATCACAGACAAGACCAAAGCTGTCCTCGTGGTGCACCTCTACGGACAGGCATCTCAGATGGACAAGATAGTAGACATCTGTAAGCGCCACAACCTTCGCCTTGTTGAGGATTGTGCCCAGTCCCACGGCGCCTGCCACGGCGGTAAGATGACAGGAAGCTTTGGCGATTTTGGATGCTTCTCATTCTACCCGTCCAAGAACATGGGCGCTTTCGGCGATGCAGGAGCTATAACAACTGATGATCCCGAACTTGCCCGCCTCATGAAGATTTACAGAAATTACGGAAGTGAGAAGAGATACTACAACATGGTTGTGGGCGCCAACTCCCGCCTGGATGAGCTTCAGGCAGGCCTTCTTCGTGTGAAGCTCACCCACATGGACGAGATTACCCAAGAGAGACTGGCTCTCGCGGACTACTACGCTAAAGGCATCAACAACAGCCTTGTCATCAAGCCCGAAGTTCGTCAGGGTTCCACCAGCGTATGGCATCAGTATGTCCTCAGAATGCCCGGCGGAAATCGCGACAGATTCAAGGATTACCTTGATCAGAACGGCATTACAACCATCATCCACTATCCGATTCCTCCGCACCTGTCAGAGGCCTACAATTATCTCGGCCTTAAGGAAGGCTCTCTTCCCATCACAGAGCAGTACGCCAAAGAGGTCATCTCTCTTCCTATATACAACGGCATGACCAAGGAAGAACAGGACAGAGTAATAGATTGTATCAATGCCTTTAATTAACAGATATGGTATACTAAACCCATGAAGACCCAAGTAGAGAAAACATCACGCAGGAATTCCAAGTACATATATCGCTTTATCTGTTCGGCTGTGCTGACTATGATTGCCACAGCCTTTTTCTATTACAATTGGTATGACTTTGCCAAAGACCACAACCAGACCGGCCATTTGCTTGGTATCGCCAACCTCGGTATGGCTGTTGGCATCTACGTGGTAGTATATGCCCTCATAGCCAACTGGCTCCATGCTTTCACCATAGGAGTGGAGCGCAAGGCCAACATAATGGCGGGACAGATGCTGGCACTGTTCTGTGTGGACATCCTGGAGATATTCATCTCTTGTGCCATCACCGGACAGTTCAGATTCTTCTCGGATTTTCTCGGGATCTACTTTATCATGTTCCTGCTGCAGTCCCTTGTGAACTGCATTCTGACCATCCCCATGGTGGATATATACAGAAAGATTTTCCCGCCGCTGGAAGTTATCGAGATTCACGGTGACTACACCAACGATCTGGTTGCTAAAGTGAACAGCGTTCACTACAAATACCACGTGGCAGAAGAGCTGACATGTCATGAGTCTGAGGAGACCATAAGAGCTCGCATCAAGCCCTACGACGCAGTTCTTATAAATGACCTGCCTTCACACACCAAGAACAAGCTCCTTAAGATATGCTTCGAGATGGATAAGCGCGTGTATTTTGTTCCCAAGATTTCAGACATTCTGGTCAAGAATTCCGGAGAGCTGAACCTCATTGATACACCACTGTTCCTTGACAGAAACAACGGTATCAATCTGATCCAGCGCTTTATCAAGCGCCTGTTTGATATCCTGCTCAGCGCAGTGGCACTGATCATCCTGAGCCCGATACTCATCATTACCGCAATAGCAATCAAGGTGGAAGACCATGGCCCTGTATTCTTCAGGCAAGAGCGTGTGACTATCGGGAACAAGCGCTTCATGATCCTTAAGTTCCGCTCCATGATAGTTGACGCTGAGAAGGACGGAAAACCACACCCTGCAGGTGAAAAGGACGACCGCATCACTAAAGTTGGCCATTTCATCCGCGCCACCAGAATAGATGAACTTCCACAGCTCATCAATATCCTGAAGGGTGACATGTCTATTGTCGGCCCCAGGCCTGAGCGCTGGGAACATGTTGAAAAGTATACACAGGACGTGCCGGAGTTCCCCTTCAGACTTAAGATGAAGGGCGGCCTCACAGGCTATGCTCAGGTTTACGGCAAGTACAACACCACAGCCCTTGACAAGCTCAAGCTGGACCTTCTCTACATCACCAACTACTCAATTCTCTTAGATGTTCAGATCATATTCGAGACCATCAAGATCCTGGTTCAGAAGGAGAGTACCGAAGGATTTTCCGAGGCAGCCAGCAAGACTATGCACGATAGCGCAAACAGATAATTATATTCCATAAAAACACAATATAATGTATAATAAACGATGGAGAATAATATATTTTGTATATTGTTCTTCATCGTTTTTTGCAATATTGGAATGTTTTTTAGTGAGAGGTGAGATTATGAAAAGAATGTTGGCGGCGATACTATGCGCAACTGTCATGTTTACTTCAGGAGGATTCTCTACCACAGCTTATGCTGCGGCACCGACTGAAGAGCAGATTACATTGGAAGAGGAGACTACCAATGATGATGCAGCTGCCTCGGGATCAACCGAGGAAGTAACCGCACCATCTGAAACTCCGGCTGAAACACCCGCCGAGGGTACCACAGAACAACAATCAGAAGAACAGAAGGATGACGACCAAAAGTCAGAAGAAGTAAACCCTGACGATGCATCTAATGGCAACACCGGTTCTGCAGCTGATGAGTCATCTTCTGATGATCCGGACAAAAAAGATGACGCAGAAGGGGAAGAATCCGGGGAAATCCCTGAAGATTCCGAAGAAGAGGAGGTAGAGCCCGAGGAAGAAGAGCTTGAAGTGCTTCCGGAGGAAGAGCTCCTTGATACGAATCAGCTTCTTGGTACTTCTCTTTATGGCACAGCAGCACTTGAAGAGGAAGAAGATTATTTCTTCACGGTAGATCCTGACGGAACCCTTCGTCTTAAGGAGGATGCCGGTGAGTTTAACACCGAAGTTGTTATTCCCGCAGAGATCAACGGAATAGCTGTTACTAAGATTCCTGCCGGAATATTTAATAACAAAAAGAGTTTTAACTTCGTAACCTTTGATGACAACAATACGATCCGGGAGATCGCGGAAGGCGCTTTCAAGGGAAGCTCCATCAGGAATATTGAGATTCCTGCAGGTGTGACCGAGATCAAGAAGGACACCTTCAAGAATTGTACTGATCTTAAGGATGTAACATTTAACGGAAATATCACTACTATCGGCGATGAAGCTTTCTACTGCACAGACATTGAGGCCATTTCAAGCGCCACAGTGACAGCTATAGGAGCCAGAGCCTTTTATAAGTGCGAGAATCTCAGACGTGTCAGCTTCCCTGAGCTTACAACTATTGCAGATGAGGCCTTCAGCTCATGCTCAGCGCTGGACAACGACGGTATCTTTTCTGAGTCACTTACAAGTATCGGAGAGTCCGCTTTCCAGGACTGCGGATTCCCGTCCGTAAATCTTTCAAGTCTTCCCGAGGGCGTAAGGATTGGAAATAACTGTTTTGATGGTAATACCAAGCTCTCTTCAGTAGTTTTCCCTGCAACACTTAGAGCAGTTCCCATCGGAATGTTCTCAGGATGTACAGGACTTAAAGCTGTTTCTTTTAACAAGGGAATAGAAGAGATTGGAAGTAACGCATTTAAGAACTGCTCACAGCTCACAAGCCTTAATTTCCCTAATGCCTACAAATTTGGCAGCGGAGCATTTACAGGTTGCAGTTCTCTTTCAATAATCACGATCAGCCATAAAACTGCCGGATACGAGGACATCATCAACATTGATGAGGATGCTTTCCCTGTTAAGTCCGGAATTACAATGAAGGGCTTTGAAGTTGAAGTTCAGGATTTTGCCGAGAGACATGGCTATACCTTCGAGACACTTAAGGATGCACATGATATCAAGACTTCGGTTACCGGCTCAGCTTCAATCAAGCTTTCAGCCAATAAGGCAGTGGCAGGCACGGTAGTGAAGGTTACAGTTACCCCTTCCGGAAACTATATTCTTGATAGCGTTGAGATCACTCAGAATGCTCAGGTTGATGTTACTCCCTATGAGACAGGATCTAACTATCAGGTATTCTCATTTGTTATGCCTGATGCAACCGTTTACGTCAACGTGATCATGAAGCCCAAGGCCGATGCTATAAAGGGCCAGTTAAACTACCAGGTAACTCCTATCGGAAAGTACGTTCTTAACGGTAAAGGAGATAATTACGACCTTGTTGTAACAGGAAGAGAGTGCCAGTTTAAATTAAGCGATGATAACGGCCCCACCAATCCTTGGATTTGGACCTTCACATCCTCCAATCCCAAGGTGGCTACAGTTTCCACCACAGGTGTGATCAGGTCAGTAGGCAAGGGCTCAGCTACAATTAAGGCTGTTCTTAAGACCAATGCCAAGATTAGTAAGTCCATCGTGGTAGAAGTCGGACAGGTATCAGCTATCGGAAAGGTAACTATCCCTGCTTTCGAAGCAGGAACCGATGCTTACAGTAAGTTCGCTTCCGGCATAGCATCTGCCAGAGGACAGGTCATTCTCCCGGATGCGAGCGACGCAGAGTCTGATACCGTTCCGGTTATTTGCTTTGAGAAGCACGTGATCGCCAATTCAGAAAAAGAGTTCAATCTTAACATTGAAGCCTTTGCCTGGAAGGAAGATCCAAGTGATTCTACTAAGGAGATATTGGATACCACACCGGTTACGGTTTCTTCTAACTGGGTGAGCACAGACAAGAACATTGCCACTGTGTCCAAGGCCACCAGCGACAATAATTCAAATGCTATAACCATCAAAAAGGGAGCAGTTGGAGAAACCCTTGTAACGGTTTCTGTAAATAATACTGAAAAGAAGCACGAAGCTGATGACAACACCCGCAGCTTCATAATCAGAGTTATTGATGCTACTCCAAGACTTAACAACAGCACCCTGACAGTTGACAGTAATTCCACTGTGGGAACTGCTCTTGATATCGTTACTGTTTATAACAGAGGCATAGCCGGCCACTATCTTGAACTATACACCAAGGCAAAAGATGGAAGCCATGTTATGTGCACAGACCTGAAGGTTCAGTACAAAAACGGAGCTTATTACATATCTAACAGGCAGACAACTCCTTTTGCCAAGACCTATTCAGGAGCAAACCAGCTTTATCTTGGCGGAAAATTTGACGGACAGGGCAAAGAGCCCTTTGAAATACCTATAACCAAGGTTACTGTAACCAATACCGCGCTGAACTCTGCAGTAAAGGTTACAGGCAAGATCAATCTGTTCTACAATGTGAATGCCTCTGCAGAAGAGACAGGCGTTGTTACGGTAACTCAGTCTCTGGACAATGTTAAGGTTAAGAAAGTTGAACTTGTTTCAACAGCGAACTTTAAGAGTGAGGGATCAGAGAAGGACGATACCTTTGATGCCAATTTCGATATCGCCAAGGTTGATGATAAGACCTTTGTGATCACCAGATCGGAAAAAGAGCTGGTTAAGGTCAATAACAAAAACGTAACAGCCGGATATATTTATATTTACTATGATGGATATTCAGCTCCCGTCAAGAAAGCAATTACAATACCTACCTGTGACACAGCACCTGATTATGTCCTTGACGTAACAGCAGCTACAGCAAGTATCTACAAGAACAATCAGGAGTATGAGCTTCACCTTGTGGACAGGAAGACCAAAAAGACAGTGCAGAGTCTTGCAAATCTGGATACCGGCAGAACAGAGCAGGGCGTTCTGGCAGGACTTGGCTTTACACAGGCCTCAACAGACGGTTTGTTTGCCGGAATTGATGAGACTGCACTTCAGACAGCGAGAACTGACAATACCATCAGACTTAAAGTAAAGAGCACTCCGTTCAAGGGCAAGGCGGTTCTATATGTGAAGATGACAAGCTGGAGCAGACCTCTTAATTACACCTTCACATTAAGCACAACCAATGCTCTGCCTACAGTTAAGCTCAGTACAGCAGCAGTTACACTTAATAAGACCTACGCAAGTCAGTCAGCAACAATTACATCCTCACAGAATCAGCCCGATGCAAGACTGATTGCTTACAATGGAGTAACCTATAAGTCCAATGCCAAAACAGATGCAGCCTACAGACTTCTTGCAGACAACATGGTTATGTGCTCTGATGGCAGCATTGAGGTGAACCTTCCTGAGGGAGTAGACAAGGGAACATACAACTTTACCGTAACACCCAGGATTGTTTACGAAGACGGAGAGGATGCGGTTTCCGGAAAGGCATTATCCTTCAGGGTTTCAGTCGTAGAGACCAATCCTACACTCAAGCTCTCAGCCACAACCTTCCAGTTTAATGCGGCTGATAATGTAATCATGGGTAATGAGGAGATTGCTAAGACTTACACAATCGGAAATCTTCCTACAGGTGTAACCGGCGAGATCAACCAGAATGATATGATCATCGCTACTGCGGCAGCAGGCGTTCCTGAGTTTGGCAGTATCGGAACACTTACATTTAAAGACGGTAATGTAGTAGCCAAGCTTAATGACAAGAAGACCACTAAGGCTTATGTTGGAAAGACGCTGAAATACAAGGTTTCAAATCTTAAAGTGGACTGCGGAGCAGACTCTGCGACCATTCCTGATTTCTTTATCAGTATTCAGCTGGTTAACAAGGCTCCGTCCATAACAGTTAAAGTTGCAGGAACCATCAATCCTATTGATGCCAATTCCAAGATGACAATGACTGCAACCGTTAACAATGTTGCGACCAACATTAAGGAGATAAGCTACTATGAGATTGATACAGTTACCAATACTCCTTATACTCGTCCCTCTGATAAGAAGGATGGAGGGGATGTGCTTTATTCCAAGCACTTTAATCTTGAATATGCTGATGCTGGCAAGAAGGTATCAAACCTGACAGTTAAGCCCGGTGAGACAGTTGATAATGGCACGAAGTACAAGATCAGAGTACGAATCAAGCTGGAAGCAACCGGCGACTATGAACATTCATACGAGTTCATGGTAACTCCCAAGCAGACTCTGCCTAAGGTTGTGGTTGATAAGACTGCAGCAACAATGTTTGCGGGCCAGAGACTCAGCGAAAGGTACGTGAAGGTTAAGGTAACTCTTACAGCACCGAATGATGGCATTACTATTGATCAGATTGATTTTGCAAAAGGCACTCCTGACTCAGTTCAGAAAGCCTTCAAGATTGAGCAATATGATCCTAAGACAGGATATGTCAACTTAAGGCTGGTTAATCCTTCAGCGCTGGTTCTGAACAGTACTTACACCATCAACTTTGATACTCACTATGCAAACCAGGCAGGTAACACCACCGGAAACAGATTTACAATAAAGGTGACAGTCAAGAAGTAAAACTTGGGATATTGAATTACGAAGTGTGTTTGGATATGATAGATATATAAACATTATTTCGTCGATAGACGCCTTAAAGTCAGGAGGATACCTACATGAAATTCTACAGATGTGAAACATGCGGTAACATTATCACCAAGTTAAATGATTCAGGCGTACCTGTTGTGTGCTGCGGCGAGCCAATGAAGGAGCTTGTTCCCGGTGCGGTTGACGGCGCAGTCGAGAAGCATGTCCCTGCAGTGACAGTAGAAGGCAACACTGTTAAGGTTCAGATTGGAGAAGTGGAGCATCCCATGCTGGACAACCACTACATCCAGTTTATCGCTCTTGAAACCACCACCGGTGCTCAGATCAAGTACTTAAAGCCCGGGGAGAAGCCTGCAGCAGAATTTGCTCTGGCAGATGGTGCCAAGGCTGTGGCAGTTTACGAGTACTGCAACCTCCATGGCCTGTGGGTTAAGGATTTATAATACGGTCTACATAAACATTCAGGGTCTGGCTTTATGATATGATTCATTAAGCCGGGCCCTTTTGTTTTTTTCCGGCCTTGCCCGGATTTCTGGGTTAAGGCCATAATTTGTGCTATAATAAGGCATTATGAAGAGAATTCTTGTGATCTGCCAATATTTCCATCCGGAGCAGTTTCGAATAAACGACATTTGCACAGAATGGGTCAAGAGAGGCTATGACGTAACCGTCCTTACAGGCATCCCCAACTACCCTCAGGGCAAGTTCTATAAAGGATATGGCCTGTTCAGGAACAGACGTGAGACCTGGAACGGGATCAGGATTATCAGAATACCATTGATTCCCAGAGGACACAGCTCAATCGGCCTTGCAATGAACTACCTTTCATTCCCCATATCGGGCTTTTTCTGGAATCTGTTCACCGGGGTGAAGGCAGATTACGTATTTATGTTTGAAACCTCGCCTATGAACCAGTGCAAGATAGGCGTAAGATATGCAAGGAAGCGCAAGGTACCGCTTTATCTCTACGTCCAGGACCTCTGGCCTGAAAATGTTGAGATAGTGACAGGGATACACAATCCGCTGATCATAAGGCCCATAGACCGCATGGTTGACAAGATATACAAGGCCTGCGACGAGATATTCGTCACCAGCCCCAGTTTCGTGGAGGCGTTGGTTAATCGCAAGGTACCGGTGCCAAGAGACAAGGTTCATTACTGGCCTCAGTATGCAGAAGAGTTTTACAGTCCGGTTACGCGGTCGGAGGCATCTCAACAGCTTGAGGCAGCAGGAATACAGCAGACCAAAGAGCTATCGGAGTGCCGGGATCTCAAGATAGCCTTCACCGGCAACATCGGTTACGCCCAGGGGCTTGATATTCTGCCTAAGGCAGCAGCGCTGCTCAAGACAGCAGCCATCAAGTTTGTTATAGTGGGCGACGGCAGATACAAAGAGAAACTCCTTGAGGAGATCCACCACGCAGGAGTTGACGATAAGTTTATAATGATAGATAGGCAATCACCTGAAATGATCCCGCCCATACTTGGACTATGTGATGCTGCTTTCATATCCTTTATGGATACGGAGCTCTTCACCTGGACTATTCCGGCCAAGCTTCAGTCCTACATGGCATGTGGCATGCCCATCATCGCCGCGGCCAAGGGTGAGACAGAGCGTATCATACGAGAGGCAGACTGCGGTGTCTGTACAGATATCGGAGATGCAGGTGCTCTGGCTACAGCAATTCACACGATAGCCGAGGAATACGGGGCATCATCTGAGTTCAAGAACCGCTATGGCGGTAATGCCAGACAATACTTTGAAGCTCATTTCTTTAAAGAAAAGCTTCTAAACGAATTTGAGGAGTACCTGAACAAATAGAGGAACAGAAATATGACAACCGTTAATAAAGTCAAATTTAAAGACAAAGGCAAATTGAAACTCTTGATAATAGTCGGCACCAGACCGGAGATTATCCGCCTCTCTGAGGTGATCAAGAAGTGCCGCAAATATTTTGATGTGATTCTGGCTCACACCGGACAGAATTATGACTACAACTTAAACGGTGTATTCTTTAAGGAATTGGGCCTTGATGAGCCTGAAGTGTATATGGATGCCGTAGGAGCTGACCTCGGCGAGACCATGGGCAATATCATAGCAGCTTCCTACAAGCTCATGACGGAAATCAATCCTGACGCAGTTCTGGTTCTGGGCGACACCAACAGCTGCCTGTCGGTAATAGGAGCTAAGCGCCTTCACATTCCTATTTTCCACATGGAAGCAGGTAACAGATGCAAGGACGAGTGCCTTCCCGAGGAGACAAACCGCCGCATCGTTGACATTATCTCGGATGTGAACATGGCCTATTCAGAGCACGCAAGGCGATATCTTGCTGAGTGCGGACTACCCAAGGAGAGAACCTATGTAACCGGATCTCCCATGGCAGAAGTCCTGAGAGCCAACCTGGCCAACATAGATAAGAGCGACATTCATCAGCGCCTTAACCTTGAAAAAGGCAAATACATACTCCTCTCTGCCCACAGAGAAGAGAACATCGATACAGAACAGAACTTCACATCTCTTTTTACAGCAATCAACAAGATGGCTGAGAAGTATGACATGCCCATCCTATATTCCTGCCATCCACGCAGCAGAAAGCGCCTGGAGGAGAGCGGATTTAAGCTGGATAAGAGAGTGGTTCAGCATGAACCTTTGGGATTTCTTGATTATAACTGCCTTCAGAAGAACGCCTACTGCGTTGTGTCTGACAGCGGAACCCTTCCGGAGGAGAGCAGCTTCTACCTCTCAGAGGGCACACCTTTCCCGGCAGTATGCATAAGGACCTCCACAGAGCGTCCTGAGGCCCTGGACAAGGGCAATTTCATCCTTGCCGGCATTGATACCAGATCTCTTTTGCAGGCTGTGGAAACCGCTGTAGAGATGAACAATAATCACGATGACGGAGTACCGACTCCGGATTACGTGGATGAGAATGTATCAGATAAAGTGGTCAAGATCATCCAGAGTTATACCGGAGTAGTAAATCGCATGGTGTGGCGCAAAACATTATAAAGACAATGAGAATTAGGGAGTGAGATAAAAATGAGTAGTTTTAGCGGGGCAACCCTTTTAATAACAGGGGGAACAGGTTCCTTTGGAAATACGGTGCTTAAGCACTTTTTGGAGACAGACATAGGCCAGATCAGAATCTTCTCAAGAGATGAGAAGAAGCAGGATGACATGAGGCATGAGCTTCAGATGCTTCATCCCGAGCATGCCAAGAAAGTAAAGTTCTACATCGGTAACGTTCGTGATCCGCAGGCGGTTCATGACGCCATGCCCGGAGTAGATTACATATTCCATGCGGCAGCACTTAAGCAGGTTCCTTCCTGCGAGTTCTTCCCCATGGAAGCAGTTCGCACTAACGTAGAGGGTACCAACAACGTCCTTCACGCAGCCATTGAAAACAAAGTCAAGAGAGTAGTGTGCCTCAGCACAGACAAGGCTGCTTATCCCATCAACGCCATGGGAACCTCCAAGGCAATGATGGAACATGTGGTAAAGGCCAATGCCAGAGTTGCAGCTGAACGCGGTGATACAGTCATCTGCTGCACCAGATACGGAAATGTTATGTGTTCAAGGGGATCAGTTATCCCGCTGTTCATAGACCAGATCAAAAACGGCCAGCCAATAACAATTACGAACCCTGACATGACCAGATTTCTGATGAATCTTGATGAGGCAGTGGACCTTGTTAAGTTTGCCTTTGAGAACGCCAACCCGGGCGATCTCTTTATTCAGAAGGCAGATGCCAGCACCATCGGTGACCTTGCCAAGGCTGTTCAGCAGCTCTTTGGCGATACCGGCACAAGGATCATCGGCACAAGACATGGTGAGAAGCTCTACGAGACCCTTATGACCAAGGAAGAGCGCCTCAGATCTGAAGATATGGGACGTTATTTCAGAGTGGCGGCCGACAACAGAGACCTGAACTACGACAAATACTTTATCGACGGTCAGGTGGAGACCCAGGCTGATGAGAGTTACACCTCACACAACACAAACCTTCTGGACGTAGAAGGCACGGTTAAAAAGATCCTGACTACCGATTATGTCAGAGAAGAACTTGAGAAATTAAAGAATCAGGCCTGACGCCTGAAGAATCAGTAACCGGAGGCAACATGGTTATTTTAGTAACAGGAAGCAACGGCTTCGTGGGACGAAATCTTGTATGGAACTTAAGAGAGATCAAGGATGGCAAGAACCAGACCAGGCCAAACCTTAACATAACGGAAATCTACGGTTATGATATCGGCTCATCCCAGGCTGACCTGGAAAAGGCCTGCAAACGCTGCGACTTTGTCTTTAACCTTGCCGGGGTGAACAGACCCAAGGATAATTCCGAGTTCATGGAAGGCAACTTCGGCTTTGCAGAGACCCTTCTTAAGACACTTAAGAAAGTCGGAAACACTTGTCCTGTCATGCTTTCAAGTTCAATCCAGGCGACTCTTGAGGGCAGATTTGAAGGCTCTGAATATGGCAAGAGCAAGCTGGCAGGCGAACAGCTCTTTTTCGATTATGCCAAAGAGACCGGGGCTAAAGTTCTGGTTTACAGATTCCCCAACGTCTTTGGTAAATGGTGCAGGCCCAACTACAACTCGGCTGTAGCCACATTCTGTAATGCCTTTGCCAACGACCTTGAATATAAAGTAAACGATCCAAACACTGAACTGGAACTGGTTTATATAGACGATCTGGTAAGCGAGATGCTGGATGCTCTTGAGGGTAAAGAACACAGGAACGGAGACTATTGCTATGTTCCCATAACTCACAAGGTGACCCTTGGCGAGATAATAAAGCATCTTGAGAGCTTTAAATCCATGACCAAGACCCTTGTTATGCCGGAAATACCAAACGGATCCTTTGAAAAGAAGCTCTATAGCACTTACCTCACCTATCTTCCGCCTGAGAAGCTCATCTACAACTTTAACAGCAATGTGGATAACCGTGGTAACTTTACAGAGCTGATACGCACCGATAAATGCGGACAGGTCAGCATAAATGTGGCCAAACCGGGAATAACCCGGGGAGAGCATTGGCATAACTCCAAGTGGGAGATCTTCATTGTGGTAAGCGGCCATGCTCTTATTCAGGAACGCCGCATAGGAATCAACCCTGAGACCGGCAAGGAATACCCTGTCATCGAATTTGAAGTAACAGGCGAGCAGATGCGCGGCATCCAGATGATCCCCGGCTATACCCACAACATCATCAATCTCTCCAAGACCGAGAACCTTGTGACTGTAATGTGGGCTAATGAAACCTTTGATAAAAAACACCCGGATACATTTTACGAGCAGGTGGTACTTTAAGGCAGGTGAGAAACCCGCAGCAAGTATATAATTGTCATATATCCCGGACAGGAGAGCATATTCATCTATTTATGAACAGCAACTGGTATAAGATCTTTCTGAAACTTACCAAAATCAAATACGGAAGAGGTCTGCTCTTAAAGGGCAGACCATTCATTTATAACACCAGGGGAGCCTCCATCACAATCGGCGACAACGTGACCGTCAAGAGCAGCTTCCTTTCAAACCTCGTGGGCCTCTACAGCAGGACCATCATTGTCACCAGAGCCCCGGGAGCAAAGATTGTCATCGGCGATAACGTTGGTATCTCCGGTGCTACTATCTATGCCAGAAAGGGCATCTACATCGGCGATAACACCTGCATCGGCGGCAACTGCAAGATCCTGGACAACGACTTCCACCCGATTGAAGCTGAAACGCGCAATAAACTCCTAAGAGACCCTAAGGGCGGCGACTCTGACCTTGTCCCGGCCAAAGAGATTCACATAGGAAGAGACTGCTTCATAGGCTGCAATACCCTTATCCTCAAGGGCACAACCCTTGGCGATGGCTGCGTTGTGGGTGCAGGAGCAGTAGTAAGCGGGCAATTTGAACCAAACTCCGTCATCGCAGGGAATCCTGCCAAAGTAATACGGACCTTATAACATGAGAGTACTAATCATAAATTCCGTCCTGGGTTTTGGCTCCACCGGCCGCATCGCCTTAGATCTGGCCAAGGAGTTCAAACAGAACGGGGACGAAGTCAAAGTAGCATACGGAAGATTTTCAAACACCTCTCAGGAGGCCAAGGAATACGGCGTGCGTATCGGCAGCGATATGGACGTCTATTATCATGTCCTTTACACGAGACTCACTGACAAGCATGGTCTCGCCTCCAAGGGAGCCACCAAAAAATTCCTAAAATGGGCGGATGAATATAACCCCGACCTTCTCTGGCTCCACAACATCCATGACTATTACATCAACTATGAGCTCCTGTTTAAGTGGATCAAGTCCCGTCCTCAGATGCAGGTTAAGTGGACTCTCCACGACTGCTGGGCCTTCACCGGCCATTGCTCCCACTTCACGGCAGTAGACTGTGACAAGTGGAAGACCGGGTGCCATGACTGCCCCCAGCTTGATCAGTACCCCAAGAGCATCAAGGATGATAGCAAAAGAAATTACGAAAGAAGAAAACAAGCCTTCACAGGCGTTTCGGGACTGTCCCTGATAACCCCCTCAGGGTGGCTTAAGGAACAGGTGCAGAAGAGCTTCCTCTCCGAATACCCTGTAGAAGTTAAGTACAACACTATAAATAAAGACATATTCAAGCCTGTACAGAGCGATTTCAGACAGAAATACCACCTTCAGGATAAGAAGATAATCCTGGGCGTTGCCAGTATCTGGAATGAGAGAAAGGGTCTTAATGACTTCATCGAACTCTCCCGACGCCTGGATCCCTCACAGTACAAGGTTGTCCTCATCGGATTTCATGATGATCAGTTAAAAGACCTGCAGACCAAGAATTTAAACATCCTGGCCTTGCCCCGGACCGGCAGCCCCAAGGAACTGGCAGAAATCTACTCTGCAGCAGATGTCTTTGTGAACCCAACCTACGAGGACACCTTCCCTTCCGTAAACATGGAGGCAGAAGCCTGCGGCACCAGAGTCATAACCTATGACACCGGTGGCTGCA
>JAEEGF010500958.1_pt1 | contig 71156 bp, 56 predicted proteins | sample 9134171 | NCBI WGS metagenome assembly JAEEGF01 (sample SAMN16246542, study PRJNA631951) | gut metagenome | biome: gut microbiome; feature: rumen; material: AP-attached | host: Bos | place: Iran: Karaj | collected 2018-10 | reverse complement strand
ATTTGACATGGCCAAAGCAGCGGTTAAGCGAGAGCCAAGCAAGCTCGCTTGCAATTGGCCGAGCGTGAGCTGCTTCGCCGAAGGCAAATTATTCGCGTTAAACAATGTTATCACCTCCATCTTTCTCATCGCCAGAAACTTAAATCCATCGCAAAGATACAAAATTTTTCCGAACCCCCATCACCTTCCCCCACATTTTTAATATATATTACACGAATACGTGCAGAAAAAGCCCCCTTTACAGCACAAGCGGACAGCCCCGTCTGTCGGCTATCCGCTCTCTTACCTTTATTATATTATATAGTACGACTATTTCTTGCAATTATACATTTAATTTTGGTTCCCCCTTTCTGTTCATCAATTCATACAAATATGCTGGACTCTGTACGTAGAGTTCGCCATCCTCGTCTTGCAGGGCTGTTGCCAAAGGAGAGTTATAGACGCGCTCCATGGCCTCCTCGATGGAACAGCCCGTGTCCTCGATGACGTATTTCACCAGCTCGCTCAGGGCGTAGTCGGTGAGATAGTTCGCTATCTGATGATGTGTGGGCTGGTTCATACGGCTTCGACGTTGGTTTTGCGGAGGAAGCGCACAGCACGCTCAGTCCCGAAGTAATACTGCTGGTCGAGGTAACGGTCTTGGAGCAGACGGGCAGCCTCTTCGGGCGAATAGATGCCCTCGCGGTAGTTGGTCAATTGGAGCACCACTCCGTCGTTGGCTATCGGACCAATGACAATGTCGTAGTCGTGGATGGGTTTGTCGTTCTTGCGGTCGCGGTTGGCATCGACAAAGAGAAACCACTCCACGGTGGCCGTCTCGGGGAAACATTTTATCTTCAGGTCGGACTGCAGGGCTGCCTCGTCCAATTCGTAGGTGATGAGTGTGGGAGTTCCGCCGAAGAGCCGTGCTTTCTTCTGCGCCATGCGGACGGCAGTCTTGCGGTCTGGCGTCAGGTAGAATCCCCATCCGAAGTCCTTGTGGCGCAAGCCTATGGTGAGGCTGATGCGGTCGAAATCTGCGTTGGTGCCGTGATAGAGTATCATGCCAGTGTCCCTCCGTTCTTTTGGCAGACGATGAGCAGGTCATCGATTGTTTCGTCCATCGACTGCAGGTGCTCCACGTCGAAGAACTCGATGAGAAATGCCAGCCCCTTATGTTCGTGCAGGTAGCGGAATGCCGCCTGCCGCGTCATGGAGAAACGCTGGGCGAAGGCCTGAATGCTGGCCGTGAGATAGGGAATCTCGTACTTGCTCATGTCGCTATCGTTTTTGAACTGTATTTGTCTAATCGTGGGCAAAGTTACGAAATAATTTCTGAACCCCGTCGCCTTGCCTTACATTTTTAATATAAATTAGGCGAATAAGCACAGAAAAAGCCTCTTACAGAAAAAGCGGACAGCCCGTCAGTCGGCTGTCCGCTTTTGTGGCTTTTATCTTTATATAAATTAGAAAAAGTCGGAATGCATGCCAGTTTGCAAGAACAAGAGTGTCAGCTCCATATCGTTCTGCTCCCACGTCATCAATCAGTCAGGCTCAATGTGGCATTCCCATACACCTTGAATTTGCCCGACAATTTGTGCGGACGATACTGTGCGGGCAGAGAACCGTTGGTTCTGAGCAAAGCTATTGCATCATAGAGAAGTTGCAAATCAAGCCCTCTCTTCAGGCAGCGTTTCAGTTGTTTGTCGAAGCGCTTGGTTGTATTAACACTATACATTGCGGCTACGGATTTTGCTGAATGCTTCCTCACCTAACACACTCTTGAACATGTCGTCCACAGAGTCATAGTGAGTAACACGTCCATGCTTCACGTCGTCAAGGGCTTCCTGAAAAGCCTTGGTCTTCGTGATGTCGTACACTTTCTCCTTTGCGGGTCGCTGCACCTTTACCGATGTCACGCCCACAATCATCTTGCAAGCCTGCTTCACCTTCTGCACGAGGTTCTCGTCGGCGACTTGTAATACCAGTGTTGCCATAATCCTATGCGTTTACATTATTCTGAGTGCAAAGATAGTGCAAATCGAGTGAAATGCCAAAGGAAAACTCGTTTTTCTTTGTGTTTCCAAGATGCAGCCTATCTTCGAGCAAAGCTCAAAGATACAACTTTTTTGCAAATATGTATCATTTCCCCACGAAAGATGCAGAAAGCAGATGAAAGTGCTGCAATATGACCTTTGGTCTTACTCCACCTGGCGAATGATGATCGGTGTCACTTTAAGCAATGCTATCACCTCCATCTTTCTCCTCGTCAAATTGCCGGTTAATGTCGTTCGGTTGGTTACTTCTTGTATTTCTTGCTGAACAGGTCTGAGTGTGTGCCCGTCTGCAGGAACAGCAGCGTCCCTGCCAGTCGTGTCATCTGGGCGTAGTGCTGTCGGAACAATATCTCAATCTCTCTTTGAGTCATACACTATTATAGACAGGAAGGGAAAGCTAACCCCAAACATCAACTTTTTTTCAAAGATAGTGTTTTTTCTATTAGGCAGTAAATAGAAAGGGGAAAATGTAACATACTCGTTACCCATCAGTCTCGTTCGGCAAAGTTATAAAAAAACTTGTTGTCCACAAAGGTATGAAATCAAACAGGCAAACGCAAGCCCTTGCACCACAACTTCCCGTCGTGGTGCAAGATAGTAAACCGAGAGTTTACAACCCCCTAATCAAAAAGGTCGCGGACACGCACTTCAAGCACATCCGCGACCTCATGCAACCGGCTCAGCATCATATCCCGCTGGCCGTTTATCCAGTAGTTCACCGTCTGCCGGCTTACCCCTATGCGGTTCGCCAGCCATACATCACTCACGTTTTTTTGTTCATTACCCGTCGCAGGTTCAACTGCGACTCAAATCCTTTTTTGCACTTCATTGTTCAGATTGGTTAAATTAGCGTAAGTTCGGTACAGCATGAAGGATGACGACTGCCCTGACGAGAGATATGCTAAGTGTAAAAGTCCTTCGTTAATATCCCATTCGTGAGGTATCAACCTCTTTCTTTTTCTTCTCCTTGAAGTTTCCGATGCGGTAGATGGCGGTGAGTAATGCATTGGGCGTGTTGGTATTCCAGACACGCATAGTGTAGTCTTGGTTGGCAAGTGTGGAACGGACACTGGCATATCCGTTGAGAATGTTTGTACCTTTTGCTATGAGGCTCCACTTGCCATTGTCGGATGTCCATCGGAGTGTTGCATGGAGACGGAACATCGGTTCGATGTCATAAACTCCTTGTATGGCTTTTGACTGGAAGAAAGGATTGAGAATGAATTGGATGTTGTGACGCTGAGAAAGTTTGGCAACAGCTGTACCACCAAGAATTGCCGAAAGACGAGTACGATCGAAAGGCAAATCGAAGAAGCTACTGCTCTTATCGTGACGGTAGAGAGCTGTGGCAGTGAAAGTTCCGTTAAGCCATTTACCCATCTGGAATTGCGCAGATGACTGCAGACCGTAGTAATTGGAGTAGTCGAAGTTGGTTTCCTTCATGATAACAGCCATACGATCAGAGGGTTGGTAGGCCAATTGCACAAAGAAGTCAGGCTCATATTGTGCAAAGGCCGTAAATGTGTACTTGCGATTTAGTTGCCACATCAGGTTCAAATCATATTTCGACATCGGTTTCAGATCAGGATTTCCCCATATCTCGCTATATGCCGATGAATAATAGATACTGCTCATAGTGGACCAGTAAGTGGGATAAATGGTTTCACTACTGAATGAGAGATTGAGCATGTTCTTCGGATTAATGTTCCACATGGCATTGAACTGTGGATAAAATTTCCATTCGTTCCATTTGGTGGCATGGTATTGCTCAGCTGTAAGCGAGGCATCAAAACTCAGTGACTTGCCCATCTGCTTACTGAAACCTGTGTAAACGTTCATGATACGTTCGTCGTAATCCACATGACTGGTGGCATCGGGTATTTCCTGACGGTTTTGGTCGAGAGTGGTCTGAAAACTGTTGTTGTTTGAAAGCTGGGCTTTTGCACCATACATCAGTTCCCAATCATGAGGTAGCTGGTGGGTCTGGTCGGCAGTGAAGAGCCACTTGCCTACATTCTGACGGCTATCGACATAGAGATTACGCGTCTGGTCATACATGGTGCCATCAAGATTCTGAGTTCTCGGTTTTTGGTAGTTTGTATAGGAAACAGCTAACTGCAATCCAAACGGAATCGTGTAGCTGGCATCTATATTGTGCAAATACTCGTGCTCATGAGAATGCTGAATGGTGTTTGCCGTGCCAGTTGTGGTATTAGTAGAGTGGCCCTTGTCCCACTCGCCAGTATAAGCCACACTCAAGCGGTTGTTTTCTGCAAAAGCATAGTCTATACCAAAGTGGTACTCATGGGTAAGACCCTCGCTCCGAAAACGTGTTTCGTCTGTATAGGGGATGCGTTTATCATTAAGAAGATGGTTTGCTTCGTGTTCCACTTTACCATAGCCTATACCATCGGTGAAAACATAAGATACGTCCATTCCGAACTTGTCATGATTGTAGATGAGACTGCCACCTGTTTTTCCCATGCCGTACTTGTGCTGTCGCCAAGTTCCCTGCAACTGCCCAGACAATTGGTTCGTTCCTGCAAAGTCTTTAGTTACAATGTTGATGGCCATGCCTCGGACATGATACTTCGCAGGAGCAGATGGCATCACCTCTGCTTTTGCTAACATGTCGGAAGGCATGGATTTCAATCGCTCCACCACTTTATCTGCATCAAGCGTTGTTGCCTTGCCATTAATGATGAGTGTTACGGGTCTTCCACTGAATGTAAGATTTCCCTCCGACTCAACCACGCCAGGGATGCGGGTCAGTGCCTCGTATGCATCATCAGCTGGATAAACTTGAAGGAGGACTGGCATATTGTAAGTCAAATGTCCGTTTTCTGTAGTTGATATAATACGATCTCCTTTCACCTCTACCCCGTTCAGCATGATTGTCTCTGGCTGCATCCGAATCGTGCCAAGGTCTGATGTCTCACATTGCCTGTGAATTGTCTTGTAGCCGACGTAGGATATACGGGCGAGAACATCGGGTTGATCAACAGGAATAACAAAAACGCCGCTCTCATTGGAGACACCGCCACAAAGGAGGGTGCTGTCAGCAGGGTTGAGAACAGCAATGTTAGCGTATGCAACAGGCTGGCCTTGCTCGTCGATGATAGTGCCTGTCAGATGGAGTTCGGTCTTATGGGTACACTCCACATAGATCTCATCCTCTCCAAGCTTTACGACGCGGATGGGATAGAAGCCTATGACCTGCATGACAGCATCGGGGATGGACTTGTGCTTGATTTCGGTGGTCACACGGAAGTCTTCCAGTTCGTTGTAGATGAAACTCACCTCATATCGGTTTGAAGCTGCATTGAGGTCCTTCAGGACTTCTGAAAGTGGCTGGTCCTGATAGGTTCGGCTAATTCGCTGGGCTGATGCCTGACAGATGGCCAGACAAAGCAACAGGATGGTCAGAACTTGTCTCATAACCTACTCAACTATCATGGTTTGCTCGTCGAGCACGATGTGGATTTGCTCGAACAGATTCAGTTTTTCGGTCACTTTCTGAATGGAGTCCTGAGGATTCCACTTCAGGAACAGGCGCAGAGGTTTGGACTTGTCGGAACGGAAGGAAACGGTGTAGCCGTAGTGCTGGGCTATTTGGGGTAGAATACTATCCAGCGTCACGTTGTCGAATACGACGGGAGGAATGGTGACGGCTGTGTCAGCTGGCTGCTTGTGGACATCGGAAACGCGTGTTTTAACTACTTGGGGTTGAGGCTCAACCTCAGCTGGTTTGTTTCCATGGCTGCGCATGAGTTGTACGGTGGCGAAGGCAATGCCAGAAATCAGCAGAACGCCAATATACATGGCTGCAACGCGGAGCCAGTTGCGGTTGGAAGAGGGCGTCAGCCGCTTCCATTCGTCATCGATGATCTCATCGTCAATTTCCTTTTGGGCATCGAATGCACTTTGGGTCTTTGACATCAGAGTATAAAGCTCACGGCACTCTTCGTCAGAAAGTATCTCCTGCCACTGCTGGTCGGTATATGCCTGGGGCTGTTCCATCATCTGGAACAAAAGGTCGGTCTTGTTCATCTTGTTAATCTCTTTTTAGGTGTTCACGTAATTGTTGAAGTGCATGGCGCAGATGTTTATAGACGGTGGTCTCGCTGACACCGAGGCGAAGGGCTATCTCACGGAATGTGAGACCATCGCGGAAGTGCAATTCCACCACTTCACGGCAGACAGGTGGCACTAATAGACTGACACCTTCTGCCAGAGCTTTTGATTCTTCAAGAAACAGATCTGATGGAATGATGGCAGTGTCGAGCTCGAGGAGGTAGAGCCGTTGGATTCGCTCCTGAATCTTTCTGCCACGAATCACGTTGAAACATCGATTGCGCACACTGGTGAGTAGGAACGCTGCAGCCGTCTCCTCATGCAACTCAGCTGATGAAGCAATCAAATGAGCGAAGACATCGTGCACAATGTCCTTGCTCTCAACATCGTCGTGTAGAAGCACGGTGGCCAGCCGATACATCTGCCGATAATGCTGACGGAACAGCGTCTCAAGTTTTTGTTTTCTTGTTGTCATACACCTATAATACACATGAAAACCGATTTACTAAACCCCTGATGGCATTTTTTTTGTGCTAAGTTACTGAAAGTCCCACGAAAAAAACCTCGGCATGACCGAAAAATAGTCGCCGAGGGTGCAGGTCTTAAACTAGTTAAAGAGTTTTACCTTATTTTTTGCTTTCGAACGTGAATTTCTGCTCTACAGTGTCATGTATGGTCAGTTTTATCAAAAGCATGCAGCCACCATTTCCTTACCCAACTTGTGGATGTGTGCGAGGATTGCATTTTCACGCTCGGCAGAAGGCTTCTTAAAGCCATTGATATAGTTGCGTAGCAGAGAGGCATTCATGCCAAGGGAGCGGGCAAATTCTGCCACGTTGATTTCCTTGTGAGTAAGGAAGAAGCGCTGCAGGGGCGTTGGCTCAGAATCGTCATAGGTGAAACTCTCGAAACTGATGTCCTCGTCAAGTCCGCGCCAATGGATGCCATCGAACCCGAAAGTATGAGCAGCCCTTTCTTCGTCGGTAGCGGTCCGCAACTTAGGATACCAAAGGAGGGACTGGCTGTACTCATGCCCTTCCTCGTCACGACCATATATGTGTTCGGCATCGAACCAAATTTCCTTAATCTTCATAAGCTTGTCCTCCTTTATTTATTAAAATGTTCGTTCCAACGTTTGATAATGATATCGGCGTTTTCGTCAATCACAGTCTTAATCTTACGGAAATCGTTCGATTTAATGCCCTGTTTTACAATGAGGACAAACTCCGTGCCGTCCCACTCGAACTTGGCCATGCCACCATTGCCCTCCACGTGGATGTGTAGCGGCTCATGTTCCTTGCTGTAGAAAAAGAACGAGAATCCAAAGAATCTGAATACTTCTGGCATAATCCTTTCGTTTTTATTGTTTATCCGGCACAAAGATAGGAATTATTTTTAATACCCCGATTGTTTCGGGCAATTATTTGCAACGATTTAACAATTCAACGAAAAAGGAGCATCAATGAAGGGACGTTCAAATATTTCGCGATATTCCATGAGAATATCATTGGTCAGGCAAATTCCGCAATTCAATTAGTAAAGATTATACTGCAAGGTAGGGAGGAACCATTGTCACAGTTTAAAGCCTTGAATTGCGAACAGGAAAGAATCACTAAAAAAGTCGCAGGTTCAACTGCGACTCAAATCCTTTCTTGCACTTCATTGTTCAGATGGATTAAATTAACGGACCCTACCTATAGTTTATAATGCATTGTCACCCTCTTACCCTTACGGTTCATGTAGGTAATTCTGTAAGTGCCACGGAATCCCCTGAAGCTGATTCTTCCGTCCATGTCAGCCTTTAGATTAAGGCGCGTTTTCCACTCGTGGTTTATCAGTTTGTCCAGAATCTCGTATGAGGGTTTGGGATTCCCCTCCTTGTCCAGTAGCCCTGAGAAGGAAGGTTCACCAGGTGCAGCTCCCCCGTCAATCAAATTCCACCAAGTGATTCCCTTTACATTGGGATGACTGAACCAGAGACGGTAAAAGTCTCTGGTCAGTTCCCTCTGTACAGCTCTTCCATACTCTGTGTCGTCTGGAGCACTGATGGTTACCTCACTGATGAAAGTGGGTCTTCCCGTCTCCATGAGGCAGTTCAGGGTGGCCCAAAGTTTCTTGGGAGATAGTATGTCGCTCTTGCCCTCGGCTATCTGCACAGCCTCATTGGGGTCGAAGATGTGCATCTGCACGCCGCAGTTATCTATTTTGGCACCTCGTTCTATGAGGTCACGCACAATCTCCACATATCTCTTGTTCGAGCCCCAGTGCATGTCGCACTCGTTGGTGTTGAATGTGACTTCTTTGGGGAAATATTTCATCGCCCATCGATAGCTCTTGTAGGTATAATCATCGGGCATGATGCCTCTGTTTGCCTGATCGTAGCATTCGTTCACCACGTCCCAATTCTGAATACGATTGCCATACCGTTTGGCCAGGGTCTTGATATGCGTCTCAAATTCACGTTCCATCTCCTTGCGCTCTTCCGATAGCCATGTGGGGTGACCCCATCGTCGGATGCCATAGATGATGGCATGTCCCTTCATATAAAGATCTTTCTTCTGGCAGAACTCTACCACAGGGTCGGTGGGTGGACGGCGATATTCGTATGGACTGTCAGCAGTAAAGCGCAACAGTCCCTTTTCTGGCTCCAAGGTCTTCCAGTAGAAGGCTATTGTGGCCTGATTGAAGAGGGTTCCGAACGCATCCTCGTATCGTTGGTTCTTCTGAGGCGTATCAAGCTGACCATAGAGGAAGATGTTGCTGCCAAAGAGGAAGTCGCTTGAAATCTGCTCCACACGAACCTCCGTTCCAGCCTCGGCATTCTTCAGAACAATCATTGCGTCAGCTTTGCGATGCTTCTCTATGTTCTGGTCTATCGCCTGTTGCACGCTGTCGTTCCACATGCGCCGATAGCCCTCGCTCATCACCTCTTGGGCGGGAAGGGTGCCCGAAAGCAGTAAAAGCAGTCCTCCCCATAAACACTTTTTATGCATCCACAAGTCCTATTTACCTATTATTCTCACGTTTTCTCCTGGTTGTACGAGACGGGAAGAGCTTGGTTTATATTATAACTCAATAAGTGTACTGATGATATAACTACTCTGTATCTTTTCCTTCCAAAGTCTTGGGCAAGGAGTAGTTCAACATGATGCTTCCTATCATCGCACTGGCCACTGTGCCACAAAGAATACCCAACTTCGCATTATTCAACAAGTCGACACGTCCAACTGGACCATAGCTCAGCTCTGCCATGAACATACTGACGGTGAAGCCTATTCCGCACAACATACACACACTGGCGAAAGAAAGCCAATTCGTATGCTTTGGCAACTGGACAACTTTCAATTTGACACTCATCCAACTGAAGCTGAACACTCCTGCAAACTTGCCTACAAGCAAACCCAGGAAGACTGCCAAGCCTACACCTGTGAAGAGATTGTCTATACTCATTCCCGTGAAATCAACTCCTGCATTAGCAAAAGCGAACAGAGGGATAATGAAATAATTGATGGGATGCTTCAGCATATCCTCGAGGTCCTGAAGGGGAGAAATCAAGTGGTCACTCGCGCTCTCGACACTCTTCAAGAGAGAAATATCGTCCTCGTTCAGCAAAGCTGGTTTGTTGCGATCATCTGAGGACACCTCGATGACAGGAAACTTGCGGATATTGTTGCGGATTCGCTCAATGTAGAACTTTGTACCGTCGGGCAGGTTGGCAGGAATGCAGAAAGCGAGCACTACGCCAGCCATCGTGGCATGAATACCGCTGTTGAGCATACAATACCAAAGTGCGATGCCTATCGACAGGTAAAACATCTTGGATCGCGTCTGACGCAAGTTGCCATAAACGAGCAGAAACACACAAGCAATGGCGCCCAATACGTAATTGAGAGAGAGATGATCCGTGTATTTGACACCAATCACGATGATGCCTCCCAAATCATCCGTTACCGCCAATGCTGCCAGGAAAATCTTCAGTCCCATAGGAACACGTCGGCTGAACATGCTGAGGACTCCCAAAGAAAAAGCGATATCCGTAGCCATGGGAATAGCCATTCCACGCTCTGCCAGAGGGTCGGATGAAGTGAGACCACACAAGATGAAGAACACGATTACTGGGACAATCATTCCTCCACAGGCACCAATGATAGGCAGCAATGCTTTTTTCATGCTGCTGAGCTCTCCACAGAGGAACTCGCGCTTGATCTCAAGGCCTACACTCAGGAAGAAAATGGCCATCAGGAAATCATTGATGAAGGCTCCCAGCGACATAGGATGATCGCCGTGACTGAACAGATTGAATCCACCCACACTCAAATTGACAGGTAGGGTCCACACTTCCTTGTACAACTCACGGGTTGCATCCAGATTGGCTACCAAAAGAGCCAGGATGGTGGCGCCTATCAACAGGACGCTGCTATTGACATACTTCTTGAAGGAACTGAGGAACGCGTAATTAGCCATAAATTCCTCCTTTTATTTCTTCATGCATTGCTGAATGAAGGCCTTCATTTCCGGATAATGGCTCTCAATGCTGAACAACAGATGCAACTGGTTGTCGGCTCTCACAAAATTGTGGGTAGGATACTGGCATTTCCAGTATTTGTCGCCACTCAGATAATCCCAAAGGAAGCGTACACACTGCATATAGGGGAACAGGGCTGCTGCATAAGGCAAGTTCTCCACCTCAATGGGCAACAGGAATTTGGCTGCACTCTTCAGGTAACCTTCCGTGAAAGCCTTGTAAATGTCCATATTGAAACCAACTTTTTCCATATCAGGACAATCTTCTGCCACAAAGTTGGCTGCAGTACGCAGGAAATCGCCATAATCGCTGAAGACGAAATTAGGCATCACGGTATCCAAATCAACCACGCAGAGCACATTATCCTGCTGATCAAACATCATGTTGTTGACCTTCGTGTCGCAGTGGCACACACGCTTTGGAAGAATACCTTCACGCCCCATTCGCTCTGCCTTGCACATTTCTTCTGCTCGCGCATCAATCTCTTTCAGCATAGCCTGCACCTGTGGTTCATCCACGCGACCTGCAGGATTCTGAGCAATCACCTCGCGCAACTGCTGAAGGCGGAATTCCATATTATGGAAATCCTTGATGGTCTCACCCAATTCCACAGGAATGTCAGCCAACATGGATTCAAACTCTCCAAAAGCGAGTCCTGCAGCATAACTAGATTCTGGATTCACAGCCTGCTTGGTGACAGCATTCTCTATGAAAATCATCACGCGCCAATACTCCCCATTCACTAAGGCATAATACTTCTCCTTGTCATTCTTCAAAGGAATGAAGGTAAGCACCTTACGGTCAATATCCTGCTCACCGCGTGACTCCAATTTCTGGCGGATGTGAGTGGTCACGGCGAGAATGTTGCGCATCACCATATCCACATCAGGGAACACATTGTTGTTCACACGCTGCATCACATAGTTGGGCTGGTCCTTCTCAGCTGTCTCAATGCGGTATGTGTCATTTATCAGACCTGCTCCTAATGGCGCGATATTGGTCACTGTCCCTTGTACGTCAAAGAGAGATACAATCTCTTGAAGTTTTCTGTTTTCCATAATTTGTTTGTATTTGATTTCCGTTAATTTGAATTCTGTTAATGGGTCCTTTTTATCTCGACTCAGGCATGCTTTGCCCCGTCAGGAGCTCGCCAGCAGAACTCATACCTTCAGCGCTGACAGACAACTGAGTCTTTTGACCATTGTTATAGAACTGGAATTGAGCATTCCCACTATCATCCAACTTCAAATTGGGATTCCAGTAAAGAGTACGTCGATAATCTTTGTGCTCAGGCAAGGGTTTCTGGCTATAATCTGGCTGATAGAAATCCTCGCAGACAGAAAATCCTTGCAACACATATCGACGGTCACGATAAGTGGCACGGCGGGCTCCGTTTCCATTCTCCAGCAATCTTAGGTCGACAGTCACTTCTGGTTGATTGCTGGCTTCGTATTTCTTATCTCCCTCACGACGAGGACTGTAGTCAGTATAGATATAAACTTTGTCCAAATAAGGAAGATGAGTGTAGCGATTACGTTCAGCATCCGACATGGATGTAGAGGCATTACGGGTATCGAAACGGAACTCCAGGGGATAACTGCGGTCTGTGTTCATGTCACCAATGTAGGTGCGAGCCACGTTGTAAGCAAGCGACTCTGAACCTGTAAACACACTTGTATTCAATCCTGCATCGCACGCTTCATTGAAAGCCTGATAAGCATCCACCACAAAAGCAGGCTTGTTGGGATTGAATCGACTCATACCATTGCGTTTTGCCTTAACGGTGACCATATCCAAAGTGCGCACGCCATCTTCTGTTGCTTCCTGAGCCATTGCTGTACCCTCAGGAATCTCTGCCAAATGACTTTGGTACCAATTGTAGGGCTTCACGAAGCGAGGATAAATGGGGTTCAACTTGACATAAAACTCTGGATACTCCACACGCTCGTCTTTATCTTCGCCATTGCTTACCCAATCATAGGCCTTTCCGTCCTTCCACTTGGTGCTGTCTGAAGCTCCTAAATAGAGATAGCATTTCTCAAAGAAACGGGGGGCTTCCAAAGTGAAGGTGCCTTTCTCGCTCATCATCTCGCCTACCACACCTTCCTCACCTGGTTTCACGAACTCGGCATGAACCAATACTTCACGCTTCAGGTTGCTCTCCTTCGCATTGAAGAGAGTGGTGCTTTTCTGGGCGTTGTTCGTCTGGCGATACTTGAAGTTGGCCTCTGCATCTTTTCGCATAGCTTCCATTTCAGCTCCCACGTCACCCATCTCTTCACCGCTGTTGCTGGCAGCTGCATTAAGCTTGCTGCTCGAGTCACTCTTTTGAGCTTCAGTCTCCGTATCCGTCTGCATGGCTTTTTCTATCTCAGAATCAGCAACGGAGAATCTATCCTCTTGTCGCACGGATTGATAGTTGTTGACACTACCCACGAAACGCTGGGTCTTCTCAGGCATGTGATTCAATACGAAGGCACCAGGAGTTGCCATCGTGTACCAGTCGTAGCGGCGCCATCCCTGAATCATCAGCAACAGGTCCAAGGCACGCTGATGTTCAGCATCATCCTTCTCAAAGAAAAATTCCGGATTCTCCACGAAACCTCTAATCTGACTGCTCAAAAGCATTTCTGTCAGGATGTTCCCACTATCATATATATATTCGCTGTGGGCAGCATCATGTACTGCAACACTGATGGTGCTGCCTCCTTTTCCTCCCTGAACGCCTAACTTCACTTGGGCATAGGGCTCCACATTCTTGGCATCCAATCCTGTAAATGTCAAGTTCTCGGCCTTGAAATCTGATTGACGAACGAAAATCAAGCGATCAGCATAGATACGCCCTTGAGCATTATAAATGGTCAACTGCAATACGCCTGTGGGGAACTCGTTGGCATTCAGGGAAGTACTCAAGTTGGCTCCTTTGCCCAGTTGGGTGAACTTCTGCATCACGCCTTGATTCATGACGGTCAGACCCAACTCTTCATTGGCAGCTTGCCCTCGTGCCTCTACCTTTACCTCGATTGTGCCAGCGTTCTGTTCAACGCGAAGGGCACATCCGTCAGTTTCCACCTCTGGCAATTTATCCTTCTGGGTTCCATCTTTCCACGTGAACTGAGCAGTATAAGATGCTCCAGCCACAGGGGTGAATTCCACGGTACCACGTCCACGCAATTCTGTCTTGGCCTCAGCAACCTTATTTCCTTTGTCGTCCGTCACGCTGAGAGTTCCTTCCAAATGTTGACCCTCATCATCATTTATCTCAAAGGCGACACGATTGAGTGCGCCAGCGATCAGCGATCCACCTTCAGGGAAGAATTTCATTACTGCCTCTGGCTTGGCATCCTTGCTCTTGAAATGACGACGCAGAGGACGCAAGGTCATGTCATGAACGAAATCGCCTTCCTTCGATGGCTTGTCGTAAACAGGGAACACGCGGCTGTACAGTTTCTCATAATCACGATAATAGTCGTGAGCAAACTTGCTGTTGTAGAACCACTTTTCAGCCGCTTTGGTGTGAGGATGCTGATATTCACCCCAATTAAGCTGCCAACGGGTGTAAGCTCTCAGCTCATAGTATCCTCCATAGAGCGTATCCAGCAAGCAGAAGGAACCGTTTCCCTGCCCGTTCTTCATCTCAATCAACTGTCGCTCCACAAGGTATCCGTCCTGGTTCAGCAACTCAGCATAGAGCACACCACTCAAGTTACTTGGTGCACCATTATCGCTTCTTCGCACATAAGCCTTGTAATATAGAGTGTCTCCCAAAAAGTAGCAGTTGTTGTCCAGATGAATGAAAATCTGCTCCTGGGGAATACTCTTGCCAAACTTCTGCAGTCGCTCTGCCCATCCCTCCAACGTGGTAGGCGCTGATGACGTCTGTGCCTTAATGCCCAATGTCATCAGGGCAATAAGAAAAGAAAAAATGAGTTTACGATTCATTGTTTTTTGATGTCTGTTTGTTCTCGAGGCGGTGATGAAGACCTGTCCTTGAGCTAATGAATTGCAAATATGGAAAAAAAACTTGGAACATGCAAGAAAAACTTCCCAAAGATTTAATCTTGACTAAGTTTTTACACGTTCGTCTATAAGTCGTGATGCTGGAGACGGAAGTCCGCCATATCAGCATACTTGGTACCTGGGCGGCCATAGTTGGCATAGGGATATATGGAAATGCCGCCACGAGGAGTAAAGATTCCCTTGACCTCGATGTACTTGGGGTCCATGAGACGAATCAAGTCCTTCATTATCGTGTTGACACAATCCTCGTGGAAATCGCCATGATTGCGGAAACTGAAAAGATAGAGTTTGAGGCTCTTGCTTTCAACCAGACGCTTGTCAGGCAGGTAATTGATGACTATCTCAGCAAAATCGGGCTGACCTGTGATAGGACACAAAGAGGTGAATTCTGGACACTTGAGATGAACCCAGTAGTCGTTCTCAGGGTGCTTGTTCAGGAAACTCTCGAGCACTTCTGGTGCATAATCCTGCCTGTACTCTGTCTTCTTGCCTAATGCCTGCAAACCTTCGTCTGCACGTTCTGCTTTATTCATATTCTTCTACGCATGAAAGTTAAACAGTTGACTCCCCACGGGATTTCAGATATTCGTCAAGACCACGACGGCGAAGCTTACAAGCCGGACAATGGCCGCAGCCATCACCAGGGATACCATTGTAGCAGGTGAGAGTCTTGTAGCGTACTGTATCAAGGACGCCCAATTCATCGGCAAGCGCCCAAGTCTGACACTTGTTGATCCACATCAGGGGAGTGTGGATTCGGAACTGGTCGTCCAATGCGAGGTTAAGTGTGACGTTGAGGCTTTTGACGAATGAATCTCGACAATCTGGGTAGCCGCTGAAATCCGTCTGATTCACGCCTGTGACAAGGTCATGAATTCCATGCTGGCTGGCATACACAGCAGCAATGCTGATAAAAAACATATTGCGGCCAGGCACAAAGGTGGATGGAGGACCTCCTGCTGGTTTATCCTCTTCGATTTGAAGTGATGTATCAGTAAGACTGCAGCCAGAAATCATCTGACTGACAAAGGAGATGTCCATACATTCCCAAGGCACACCTGCCTCTCGAGCGATATCGCTCGCAAGAGACACCTCTATCTCATGCCTCTGACCATAACGGAAAGAAAGGGCTCGCACCTCATCGAAGTGCTTAAGGGCCCAGAAAAGGCAGGTCGTACTATCCTGACCTCCTGAAAAGATGACTAATGCAGAACTCATAGATCCTTGATCTCGATAAAAGGTAATACAATTAGTTTCAGTTGACTTTAACAAGCGTGGCACCAAATCCATACTCACGGAAGGAGGCATCCTGCCAGGAGCAGTTCTTGTAGCGATACTTGAGCTCTTGCAATATCGTCTTACGCAAGACGCCTTCTCCCTTCCCGTGAATGAAGACTATTTTCTGTCCCTTCTTCTTGATGTTCTCATCCATCACCTTACGGAACTCGTTCATCTGCGCCATCAGCATATCGCCGTTGCTGAGACCTGAAGTGTTGTCGAGCAATTCGTGGATATGAAGGTCTACCTCGATGACATCAGGCTTCTTCTCCTTCTTGGATGGAGCTGCAGGAGCGACAGGTCGCTCGTCTGCTTTCTTCTTGTCCATCAGAGCCTCCTGAAGTTGCTCTGCATTGACGAAAACACTTCTTACGGGACGGTCATCGCGAATGACGTCGACACACCAATTGGGATCACGGAAGAACTCATTGGGACGGAAGACATGAAGTTTATAGAACTTGGTCACATCGATGCGCAATTCCGTGCTCAGAGCGGGCTTAAGCTGGAAGGTCTTGTCCTGCTTCCAAGCGACCGTCTGAATGCAGACACGCTCAAAGTCATTGAGTACAGAGCGGTCGAACTCCTCAACGAAAAGCTTGCTGTTAGGCTCTATGATAGCCTGGAAACGGGCATGCCAGGCAGCTCCCTCTGCAGTCAGATAGAGAATCTGCATGTAATAGTTGCTATCGTTGACAAAGTAAGCCTCGAAAGTGGTAGTGCTGATCTCCTTCACTTCATTGGGCACGAAGCACAGATAGAGATTCAGCTTGTCGCCATCCTTCCGCTCGAGAGGCTTTGCCTTGAACGTGACGGGTTTGTCGGCTGGTTCTGTCTCGATGGGCTCTTGAACTGCCTTCTTGGTCGAAGCGACAGGCTCGCGCGTGTTGACCTTTGCTATGTTGTAGTCATCCGTATCGATTACCACCACCTGAGTCTTCAGCATGGGAATCTCGAAACCATCCGCATCCTCGACGAGAACCAGATCTTTCCCTGAGAAACCTGTAACTACACCTCCACCAACTTCCGACAAAAATCGGACTTTATCACCTACTTTCATCACTCTTTTTTCTTATTTCGCCTGCAAAATTACACTTTTTCCACGAGAAAAACGTACCTTTGCAGAAATAATTGACAATGACAGAAACCAAGCACATACAAATCAGGGACTACAACTACCCCCTGCCTGACGAGAGAATAGCCAAATTTCCCCTGCCTGAGCGCGACAGCAGCAAACTCCTCCTTTATGATAAAGGGAAGGTGAGCGAGGACACGTTCCGCAACCTGCCCCAACATTTGCCTGAAGGCGCCCTGATGGTTTTCAACAATACTCGCGTCATTCAGGCACGCCTGCATTTCCGCAAGAAGACGGAGCAAGCCACGAGTGGACAACAGGGCGCTCTGATAGAGATCTTCCTGCTGGAACCAGCCGCCCCTGCTGAGTATCAGGAAAACTTCATCCAGCGCGGCCAATGCTCCTGGTACTGCCTAGTGGGCAACCTGAAGAAATGGAAAGAAGGAAAGCTGAGCCGCGAAATAGAAATCGAGGGACAGACAATCGTTCTGACAGCAGAGCGGAAGGGCACTCACGGCACTTCCCACCGCATCGATTTCGAGTGGAAAACTGAATCGAACCCAGGAAGCACTCCACCCTCGTGGGCAGAGCTGCTGGAAGCCATTGGAGAGCTCCCTATCCCACCCTACTTGAACAGGCAGGCTGAGGAGAGGGACAAAACGACGTACCAGACGGTCTACAGCAAGATAAAGGGCAGCGTGGCAGCTCCCACCGCAGGTCTTCATTTCACGGATCGTGTGCTGGCTGAGCTGGATGCTCGAAAGATAGATCGTGAGGAAGTGACGCTCCACGTGGGAGCAGGTACCTTCAGACCTGTGAAGAGCGAGGAAATAGGCGGTCACGACATGCATACAGAACATATTGCGGTCCATAAACAGACGCTTGAGAAACTCATCAGGCACGAGGGATGGGCAATTGCTGTAGGCACAACTTCCGTCCGCACCTTGGAGTCGCTTTACTACATGGGACTGAAAGCAAAGGAGCTGATGACGCAAGGGCTGGATACAGGCGAGGCTGAGGAACTGCTTGTCAAGCAATGGGATCCCTACGAGGAGAACGTGTTGGAGACCCCCTCAGAAACAGCCATCCGCCACCTGCTGACCTATATGGAGAAACATAAGTTGGAGATTCTGCACAGCAGCACACAAATCATCATTGCTCCAGGATACAATTATCACATCGTCAGGATGATGGTGACGAACTTCCACCAACCTCAAAGTACCCTGCTCTTACTGGTCAGTTCCTTCGTTCATGGAGATTGGCGCAAGATTTACGACTACGCGCTGGCTCACGATTTCCGTTTCCTCAGCTACGGCGACAGCTCTCTGCTGATTCCTTGATTCGTGAGGCAGGAAAAAAGACAACACGTCGAGTTGGCAGAATCAACGTGTTGTGTCTGCGGTTTTAACGTGTTGTGTCTGCGGTTTCAACGTGTTGTGTCTGCCATTTCAACGTGTTGTGTCTGCGGTTTCAACGTGTTACCTTTTTTGACTCATCTTTGTCTTGCTGAAGAGCTGAGTGTTTGAGGAGAGTCTCAACTCCTTTCCGCTGAGGACTTTGATGCCTTTGAGGGTCACCTCTTCAGTAGGCAGATAAGGAAGAAGATTGGGGGCTGAGGCATCGCGTCTGAAGTCGCCAAGGACGAAGGGTCCTGAATAGGAGTCGCTGGTGATGTTTGAGTCATCGATGGTGAGGCCTTCCACCTGAACGCGGCGAGGCAAATGGCAGACATAGCCGAAGTCATGCGTGCCTGGATTGGAGCCAGAGATGAGGGTAAGATAACGCTCGCCGGGAGAGGGCTTGAGCGTACAGTTCTTGAAGATGATCTCGCCGTCCCACGTGCTTCCATAATCATCGCGAAGCCAGACGAACGTGTTGCGATGCACCTCACAATTCTTCATCAGCATAGTTCCAAAGCCTACCGCCTGAACGCCCATGTGGCCAAAGATGCAGTTGGTAAGCGTGACGTTGGCGACTCCCATGTGTGCATCGAAGCGGGAGATTATCATGTCGTCCATACGAAGACCTTTGCAGAAGTTGGAAGCAAAGAGTCCCCAATAGGCTCTGTCATCAATATCGATGGTCTGGCGGCAATGTTGGAAGAGTGCATTCACGCAGTTGCCTGCCGTCATGTCATAGGAGCCCATAGAGACAGGTTTGCCTGCACTTCCAATGGTGCGATAGGTCTTGTGAGGCGTGAGAAGGCAATCAGTTACGACTACGTCAGCACAATAGTTGAAGACGAGAAAGCCGGAATAGGGAGCTCCATGATCGAGTTCGCCCTCCACATAGTGAGTCATGTTCTCGACCCTCACGTTGGAGCGATTGATCACAAAGCCTCTTCCTCGATAGGCATAAGTGGACTCAGCTTGATTCGCTATGGTGGTAAAGATACCTCCCTTGATGGTAAGCGTCTTCTTGTCGATAGGGAAAGCAGTCATGCTGGTAATCTCGTCGTAATCCCACGTGATGGGCGAACAACTGTCTACGTTTCCCTTCTTGTCGGCAATGAAGACCTCCTTCTGGGGTGTACCGTTGTTCTGGTTGAGGCCAAAGCGAATGTAGACCATCTTCTTCTTGTTCTCCACATAGACGAGACTCCTGGCAGGCAATCTCACCCCCAGATTCTTCTGCTCCTTCTTCAGGTTGCGGACTCCTGTGATTTGAACGGCTTTCTGCGTGGATTCCACACGAAAGATGGGAGCCGAATGGGTATCTGTCACCACGTCATTAATGATGAATCTGGCTTTGCCGAAATCAACGTCCGTCTGGATAACTGCCACTTTGTCGCCCTGACCTATAAAATAGGTCTTGCCATCCGTTGCACGAACGGGCAGCCCAAGTTCGTTGGCAGCCTTATGAGCAGCGATGATGGCCGCCTGGTCGTCGTGAACTCCATCACCCACAGCGCCGTATTCCTCGTAGGTGACATATTTGCGGCTGGCTGCATCGAGGATGGTCAATGAAGCCAGACACGACAGGATGATTGCTATCAGTCTTTTCGTCATAACTTTGAACTTCTTCTTTAGACTTATTTTACAATATGCGTGCCAAGTGCACTCGAGAACTCCATATCCGCCGCATTCTCCATCGCATCCGTCTTGGCACTTATGTTGTCGAGATAGTTGACGATGCTGGCTTCCTGGATACATGGGAGGACAGGGCTTCCAAACTCGCGGCTGCCATGATGCGCCAGGATGCAATGAACGATGCGTTTCGTCTCTTCAGCATCGATATTCTTTTGCTCAAGCACATTCTGAAGCTTGTGGGCACCCAGATAAATGTGCCCCAGCAGGAACATGTCTGGTTGCTTGTCGCCCTGCGTGTTGTACTCATAGACCTTTCCATAATCATGGAAGAGAATGGCCAAAATGCAGCGTTCCACCTTAATAGAATAAGGTAGGCAGGGATAGAGCCCTTGAAGCATGTGGAGCATCTGGTGGGTATGATTGAGCAAACCGCCAGGATAGGCATGATGTACGCTGGTGGCGGCTGGGTACTTGCTGTAAGGAGCATAGAGTTTGTCAGCAAAATCCTGAATGATAGGCATCAGCTCCTCGTCTGTGCAATACGACAAGAGTGCCTGGATGGTCTGATCCCACTCGTGCCGCAAAATGGGACGAGGCAGAAGATGATAGAGCGGATGCATCGCATCAGGCATAGAACCCAGACGGAGGTCCGTAGCACCACAGGACATCTTTCCCTGGAAATCCTTGATGGAGAAGAAACTGACCAGTTGTCCCAACATGGGGCCAGCTGTGGGAGAAAGGTCCCAAACAGAAATAGCGAAGGATTCCTCCTTCGACTTCGCAACTTTGAGCGTCGCATAGGGTGAACCTTGGCGTGTTGTGCCGTTTGTTCGCCCGATTACCAAGTACTCTTCCATGTTAATTATCGTTTTTCTGACACAAACTTACACAAAAAGTTCCAAATCGTGATGCCTGAATGCAAAGATTTTTGTATATTTGCAGAGAATGTGACAAAGTTTAATGCCAAAAACTGACAAACGAAAGGATATAAAATAGTTTTTCTATGGAAAAGACAACCAACTTCTTTGCCGTCGACCTGGGAGCTACCAGCGGAAGAACCATATTGGGATCTATCGAGGACGGTAAGCTGAAACAGCGTGAGATAACCCGTTTCCCAAACACCATCATCGAACTGGGTGGACATTTCTATTGGGATCTCTATGCTTTGTACAACGAAATCGTGAAGGGCCTGAAAGTCTGTGCTGACGAAGGCATCGAGCTGACGAGTATCGGCATTGATACCTGGGGGTGCGACTTTGCCGTCTTTGGTGCTGACGGAGGACTGCTGCGCAATCCTTACTGCTATCGCGACCCGCATACGGAAGGAGCGATGGAGGAATACTTCAAGCTGATTCCCAAAGAAAAGGTCTATGAGAAAACGGGAATTCAGTTCATGAATTTCAACTCTCTTTTCCAGTTGGCTACCATGCGTCGCAACAACGACTCTGCGCTGAGCGTTGCCAACAAGATACTCTTCATCCCAGATGCCTTGATGTACATGCTGACGGGCGAAGCCGTATGCGAATACACCGTGTTGAGTACCAGCCAAATGCTGAATCCACGAACCAAGACGATTGATACGGACCTGATTGATGTCATCGGCCTGAAAGAAAGTCAATTTGGCCGCTACGTGAACCCAAGCGATCAGGTGGGAACCCTGACTCCTGAAGTGCAAAGACTCACAGGTTTGGGTGCCGTGCCTGTTGTGGCAGTAGCTGGGCATGATACAGGTGCCGCTGTGGCTGCCGTGCCGGCTCAGAATCCCAACTTTGCCTATCTGAGCTGCGGAACCTGGAGTTTGCTTGGCATTGAGACCCAGGAAGCTATCATCAACGAAAAGAGTTTCGAGTACAACTTCACGAATGAAGGAGGTATTGAGGGCACGACACGCTTCCTGAAAAACATCTGCGGAATGTGGCTTCTGGAACGTTGCCGCAAGGAGTGGACCGATGCCCCTGCCAACGTAAATCAGATCAACGAGGATGCCATGACTGCAGAACCTTTCCGCAGTTTCATCAATCCTGATGATCCGCGTTTCGCCAATCCAACCAGCATGGTGGATGCCATCCAGGGATTCTGCAAGGAGACCAACCAGCCTGTACCTGAGACCTACCAGCAGATCGCACGCTGCATCTTCGAGAGTCTGGCATTGCGCTATCGCCAGGTACTCGACTATCTGCGCGAACTGGCTCCTTTCCCCATCGAAAAGCTACACGTCATTGGTGGCGGAACATACAATCAATACCTGATGCAGATGGCAGCCAACTCCATCGGAATTCCTGTTGTGACAGGTCCTGTAGAAGGAACCGCCATCGGCAACATCATGCTCCAAGCTAAAGCCTCAGGGCTGGTGAGCGACATGTTCCAGATGCGTAAGATCATTGCTGAGAGCATCAAACTGAACACCTATCTGCCTCAGGAGAGCAAAGCTTGGGATGAAGCATACCAGAGATTCATCAATTTATAAACCTAACATAAACAAACACAAAAAATCATGAACAAAGAAGAATTAGTAAAGAAAGCGTATGACGTAGCGAAGGAACGCTATGCCGAAATTGGCGTCGATACTGAGAAAGTATTGCAACAATTGCAGGATTTCCATCTGTCAATGCATTGCTGGCAGGCAGATGACGTGAAGGGATTTGAGGTACAGGCGGGTGCTCTCTCTGGAGGCATCCAGAGCACAGGTGACTTTCCTGGTGCAGCACGCAACATCGACGAACTGCGTCAGGACGTGCTGAAAGCAAAGAGCCTGATTCCTGGAAACCATCGTCTGAACCTGCACGAGATATACGGAGACTTCAAGGGTAAAGTGGTAGATCGCGACGAAGTGACTGTGGATTATTTCCAGAGCTGGATAGATTGGGGTAAAGAAAATGACACCAAACTGGATTTCAACTCTACCTCTTTCTCTCATCCCAAGAGCGGCAACCTCACTCTGGCTAATCCTGACAAGGGCATTCGCGACTTCTGGATTGAGCACACAAAGCGTTGTCGTGACATCGCCAACGCAATGGGTGAGGCACAGAATGACCCATGTATCATGAACCTGTGGGTTCACGACGGATGCAAGGACCAGAGCGTCAACCACTACTTGTATCGTACGCTGTTGAAGGAGTCTCTTGACGAGATCTTCGCCAAAAAGCAGCCTATGATGAAAGACACGATCGAGGGTAAGGTCTTTGGTATCGGCCTGGAAAGCTTCACGGTAGGTTCACATGATTTCTATACGGGCTATGCTGCCTCTCGACACATGATGCAAACCATCGATACTGGCCATTATCATCCCACAGAAATGCCTGGCGACAAGGTAAGTGCCCTGCTGACCTTCTTGCCTGAGCTGATGCTCCACGTGAGCCGTCCAGTTCGTTGGGATAGCGACCATGTAACCATCATGGATGATCCCACGCAGGACCTGTTCACGGAAATTGTACGCGCAGATGCTCTGGATCGTGTACATTACGGTTTGGACTTCTTCGACGGCAGCATCAATCGTATCGGTGCTTACGTGATAGGTTCACGTTCCGCTCAGAAGTGCATGCTCCGTGCTCTGCTTGAACCTAAGAAGACCATCTCCGACTATGAGTTGGCTGGCGAAGGCTACAAGGTACTGACTCTGATAGAAGAGGAAAAGGGAATGCCTTGGCAAGCTGTCTACGACGAGTTCTGTGTTCGCAACAACGTACCTGTTGGTCAGGACTTCATTGCAGAAATCGACAAATACGTTGCTGACGTAACCAGCAAACGATAAGCTGAATTCTCGAACCACACACCCCTCCCACTTAAGAATGGGAGGGGACTTTTATTCAAACCTATCTAACAACGAATCAACATGGAAATTCTTATTGGTTTACTTATCATAGCAGTGGGCGCTTTCTGTCAATCCAGTAGCTATGTTCCCATCAACAAGATCAAGGAATGGTCCTGGGAATCCTATTGGATTGTGCAGGGTGTTTTCGCTTGGCTTGTTCTGCCCCTTCTGGGTGCTATGCTGGCTGTGCCTGAAGGGCATACTCTGTGCGAGCTCTATACGGGTGCCCCCTCTTTCAACGTCTGGATGACCATCTTCTTTGGCATTCTGTGGGGCGTAGGCGGATTGACTTTTGGTCTTTCTATGCGTTACTTAGGCGTAGCCCTTGGACAGAGTATCGCATTGGGAACCTGTGCTGCATTGGGCACAATCATGGGCCCTGTACTTCTAAATGTGTTCTTCCCTGAACAAGATCCTCTCTCAAAGTTGACGGCTGCCGTCATCATTGGCGTTGTAGTCACACTTATCGGTATCGCCATTATCGGTATAGCAGGTTCCATGAAATCAGCTTCCCTAAGTGAGGAGGAGAAGAAAGAAGCCGTGAAAGACTTCAATTTCCCCAAGGGAATAGTCATCGCCTTGTTGGCAGGCTTCATGAGTGGTTGCTTCAACGTAGGCCTTACCTTTGGTGCAGATATTCATTTTGAGGAAACCAACCTCATGTTCCGTGGTTTGCCTGCCACCTTCCTCGTGACACTTGGCGGATTCATCACCAATGCCATTTACTGCTTCTATCAGAACAGCAAGAACAAGACTTGGGGTGATTACAAAAAGACCCATGTGTGGGCCAACAATCTTTTCTTCTGCATCTTGGCTGGCGCCCTATGGTACAGTCAATTCTTTGGCCTCAGCTTGGGACAAGGTTTCCTGCAGAGCTCACCTGCCATGCTGACCTTCTCGTTCTGCATCCTGATGGCACTCAACGTAACCTTCTCTAACGTATGGGGCATCATCCTGAAGGAATGGAAAGGTTGCTCACAGAAGACCATTGCTGTGCTGATTGTAGGTCTGATAGTACTGATCATCAGCAGTTTCCTGCCTCAACTGATTGGATAATCTTTGTAAAACCAAATACAATATATTAAATATGAGTGTTTTGGATAACAGGCCTAATCTGAAGGCTGTGATTGACCAGGTGGCTGAAGTCACAGGTTATCTTTGGCAGAAAGGATGGGCAGAGCGGAATGGAGGCAACATCACTGTCAACATCACGAAACTCGTGGATGATGAGATACGAGCCTTGCCTGCCCTTGCTCCAGTAATGCAAATCGGCAAGGTGTTGCCTTGCCTGCAAGGAAAATTCTTCTACGTTAAGGGAACAGGAAAGCGCATGCGTGACCTCGCTCGCTGGCCCATGCAGAACGGTTCCATCATCCGTATCTGCGAAGACTGTGCGAGCTATGAGATCATCGCTGACGAGCCCGTCATTCCTACTTCCGAGCTTCCCAGTCATTTGGCACTTCAGAACTATCTACTGGAAACAGGAAGCAGTTATAAAGCCACGCTCCACACGCATCCGATTGAACTCGTGGCTATGAGTCACATCAAGCGTTTCCTGAAGGAAGGTGAGATGACACGTGTCCTTTGGTCAATGATTCCTGAGACATTAGCCTTTGCCCCTCTGGGTATCGGCATCGTTCCTTATGCTCTTCCTGGCAGTATCAGCTTGGCTGATGCCACTTTGGAGCAGATAAAGACTCACGACGTGGTTCTGTGGGAGAAACATGGCACGTTGTCTGTAGGTACCGATATCATGGATGCATTCGATCAGACGGACGTGCTCTGCAAGGCTGCCAACATCTACATGTGCGCACGCAGCATGGGTTCTGAACCTGACGGTATGACGGAGAAGGACATGAAGGAAATCCAAGATGTTTTCAATCTTCCCAGGATGAGACCTTGCTGAGAACCTCTTAAGCAGAACAAAGAGAGCCGATGCATCAACGTTTGCACCGGCTCTCTTTTATCATGTATGATTCGTTGTTAGAATTCAGCGTTCTTGGGAGTACGGGGGAAAGGAATCACGTCACGAATGTTCTGCATACCTGTAATGAAGAGAATCAGACGCTCGAAACCAAGTCCAAAACCTCCATGAGGACAAGAACCGAAACGACGAGTGTCGAGATACCACCACATATCCTTCATGGGGATATTGCGCTCGTTGATCTCGTTCATCAGCTTGTCGTAGTTCTCCTCACGTACTGAACCTCCGATGATCTCACCAATCTGTGGGAACAGCACATCCGTTCCTTGTACGGTTTGTTCCATAGGCTTACCTTCGAAGGTAGGAATCTGCTCATCAAGCTTCATGTAGAAGGCCTTGATCTTCTTGGGATAGTGAGTCATGATGACAGGTTTCTTGAAATACTCCTCCACCAGGTAACGCTCATGCTCGCTGGCCAAGTCGTCACCCCAATTGCATGGGAACTCGAACTTCTTCTTTCCCGTCTTGATGGCTTCTTGCAGAATCTCCACGCCCCTCGTGTAATCCAAGCGGACAAAGTCTTCCTTGAGGATGCCTTCCAGACGCTCTATCAAGCCCTTGTCGATCATCTTGTTGAGGAAATCCAAATCATCCTTGCAGTTGTCAAGAGCCCAACGGACGCAATACTTGATGAAATCCTCCTCGATGTCCATCAACTCAGGCAGGTCAATGAAGCTAATCTCAGGCTCTATCATCCAGAATTCAGCCAGATGGCGGGGAGTGTTGCTGTTCTCGGCACGGAACGTAGGACCGAAGGTATAGATGGCACCCAATGCTGTAGCACCCAACTCTCCTTCCAACTGACCGGACACCGTCAGCGATGTCTGCTTGCCAAAGAAATCATCCGAGTATATGATACTGCCATTCTCATCCTTCTTCAGGTCATACAGGTTCTTGGTTGTCACCTGGAACATCTGGCCAGCGCCTTCGCAATCACTGGCAGTGATGAGAGGGGTATGGAAATAGAAGTATCCATGCTCATGGAAATAAGTATGGATAGCCATCGCCATATTGTGACGGATACGCATCACGGCACCAAAGGTATTGGTACGGAGACGCATGTGAGCATGCTGGCGCATGTATTCAAAAGTCTGGCCTTTCTTCTGCATGGGATAGTCGCTTCCGCATGCTCCCAGGACTTCTATCTTCTGCGCCTGAACCTCACTTGCCTGACCTGCAGCAGGACTCTCCACAAGTTTTCCTTCCACGCTGAGGCATGCACCTGTGGTGATTTGCTTCAGCACCTCTTCACTGAAATTGGCATCATCCCCCACAATCTGCACATTCTTGATCGTGGAACCATCGTTCAGAGCAATAAAGAAAATGCCTTTGCTCCCACGCTTGGAACGTACCCAACCTTTCACGCAAATATCAGCGCCGTAATCCGTACGCTTCAGAGCGTCTATTACTTTTGTCCTTTTCATCGTAAATGTTATTTACTGAAGTTTCGCTTGTTCTTCTTTTGTAGTTAAGTAGTTAAGTAGATATCGCTTCGCTCGTCCTCCGGACAGTAGTTAAGCCAATACTATTTGCAAAGCGTTTACACCCAGACAAAACTATCGGCTTAACTACTTAACTACTGAACTACTGACTACTTCAAATACTTAAATTATTTATTCAAATGCACCCATGTGCAGCATGTTGACCTCTTGCTCTGTCAGGAAACGCCAATCGCCGCGACGCACATTCTTTTTTGTCAAACCTGCGAAGTATACACGATCCAGTTTCAGGACACGATAACCCAGGCTCTCGAAAATGCGACGTACGACACGATTGCGGCCTGAATGAATCTCGATTCCCACTTGCTTCTTGTCCGTCTCGCTGGCATACTCGATGGCATCAGCATGAATCTCGCCATCCTCCAATGTCACGCCGTCTGCTATCAGACGCATGTCTGCTGCCGTGACGTTCTTGTCCAGGAAGACATGATAGATCTTCTTCTTGAGATATTGAGGATGTGTCAGCTTGCTGGCCAATTCTCCATCGTTGGTGAGCAAGAGGACACCCGTTGTGTTGCGATCCAGACGACCCACGGGATAGATGCGTTCGCGGCAAGCGCCCTTCACCAGATCCATCACCGTCTTGCGGTTCTGAGGATCATCACTGGTGGTCACGTAATCCTTGGGCTTATTGAGCAGCACATACACTTTCTTCTCCAAAGAGACCAACTGGTCATGGAACAGCACCGTATCGGAGCGTTTCACCTTGGTGCCCAATTCTGTCACGACCTGACCGTTCACGCTGACTACGCCAGCTGCGATAAAGTCGTCTGCCTCTCTGCGGCTGCATACACCAGCATTTGCCAGATATTTGTTCAAGCGGATAGGTTCATCGGGATCGACATGAGTCTCCTTGTACTCTATCTGCTTCTTCATGCTGTATTTCGCATTGGGATTGTAGCCGGCACCAGATTGCCTGCGAGGACGCTGCTGGCCGTAACCGCCACGATGCTGGTAGTTGTCCTTCTGATAGCCATCTCTGGGACCGTTGTTATAGCGAGGACGCTGCTGGCCGTAACCTCCCTGACCGCCTTCCGCATTGTAGCGGGGACGGGGCTGGTAACCACCTTCGCGCTGCTGGCCGTAGCCACCCTCGTGTTGCTGACCGTAGCCGCCTGGGCGACGCTGCCCGTAACCTCCATTGGGGCGACGGGATGGATAGCCACCCTGACCGCCTTCCGCATTGTAGCGGGGACGGGGTTGATAACCGCCCTGACGCTCCTGCTGGGGACGATAGGGACGACCACCTTGACCATCTGAACTGCCTCCGTATGTCGAACGGTTTATACGGGGACGCAAAGTGCGGCCATTCGAGCCAATACGTTCATTACCATTTGTGTTTTCTCTGTTGTAGGGACGATAGCCCTCTCGGCTGCTTCCCTCGCTGTTGCTGTCTGAGTTGAAATTCTCTCTCCAGCTTTCGTCTTCAATACTCATAATTTGGAAATTGAAAAAAAATTAATGTTTTAAATACCTGTATAATTATGAGGAGTGATGGCACGCAACTCATCCTTCACGGACTCTGTTACGTTCAGCCCCTCGATAAAATCCTTGATTGTCTGTTCGTCAATGCCTTTTCCTGTTCGCGTAAGGGCTTTCAGCGCCTCGTAAGGATGAGGATAGGCTTCGCGGCGCAGGATGGTTTGGATAGCTTCGGCAACCACTGCCCAGCAGTTATCCAGATCGCGATTGATGGCCTCCTGGTTCAGCACCAGCTTGCGGAGCCCCTTCAACGTGCTTTGTATGCTGATCACCATGTGGCCGATGGGCACTCCAACGTTGCGCAACACCGTGCTGTCCGTCAAGTCGCGCTGCAGGCGGCTTATCGGCAATTTCTGGCTCAGATGAACCAGGATTGCATTCGCTACGCCCAGATTGCCCTCGCTGTTCTCGAAGTCGATGGGATTCACCTTATGGGGCATCGCGCTCGACCCTACCTCGCCAGCCTTGATCTTCTGACGGAAATATTCCATCGAGACGTACTGCCAGAAGTCGCGGTTCAGGTCGATGATCACCGTGTTGATACGCTTCATCGCATCAAAGAGGGCACCCATGCAGTCATAGTTGCTTATCTGCGTGGTGTATTCCTCACGCTCCAAGCCCAGCTTCTCGTCAACGAAACGGTTGCCGAACTGGCGCCAGTCATACTGAGGATAAGCCACATGGTGAGCGTTGTAGTTGCCCGTAGCGCCACCAAACTTCGCAGCTATGGGACAAGCCTTCAGCATCGCCATCTGACGCTTCAGACGGTACACGAAGACCATCACTTCCTTTCCCAGACGCGTAGGGCTTGCAGGCTGTCCGTGCGTCTTTGCCAGCATGGGCACGTCCTTCCACTCCTCAGCGTAATCCTCCAGCTGCCCTATCAGCTCCTCTATCTGCGGATAGTACACATCCACAAGCGCTTCCTTGATGCTCAGGGGCACGCTCGTGTTGTTGATGTCCTGGCTCGTCAATCCGAAATGGATGAATTCCTTGTACTGCTCCAAGCCTCCCAGGGCATCGAACTGTTCCTTCAGGAAATACTCCACAGCCTTCACGTCGTGGTTTGTCACCATTTCTATATCCTTCACCCGTTGGGCATCCTCTTCCGAGAAGTTCTGATAGATGGCTCTCAAGCGAGGAAACAGCTCCGTGGGGAAGGTCTCCAGCTGAGGCAAGGGCAACTCGCACAGGGCGATGAAGTATTCAATCTCCACACGAACGCGATAACGGATGAGCGCATACTCCGAGAAATACAAGGATAAAGGCTCCGTCTTGCCGTGATAACGACCATCAATAGGGGATATAGCTGTCAACAAATCCAGTTCCATAAAATGCTTATAAAGTGTTACCTAATAAAACAGGGTGCAAAGATACTGCTTTTTTGCCAAACAGAGAAACAAATTATGGAAATTTATGAAATAAAAAACATTTATCCTGTATTGGTTTCATACAAGATGAACGGTAATCACTGCCGACTACCGTTTTTCCTCTTTATTTGTATGTTTCGTTTTATTCTATCTTTCCTGCCAGGCGCATGCGGACGGTGGCGGGCGATGCGGGAGCGGTGATGTCGGCAGTATTCACTTGCTGTTGGTTGCCGTCGATGTTGAACTGCAGGGTGGCTCCATCGGTGCGTACATCGATGGTGACGTTGGAGCCCATCACGAGGGGCAGGTTCACGTCGCCATGACCGCCAGGGAAGCCGCAGAGCACAGGGATGTTGTACGCCTTCAGCATCTTGTTGAACATGGCCTCTACACTCTCGTAGGTGAACTCGTTGCCGCAGTCGGTGAACTCGCCAAGAATAATGCCCTTGCAGCGATCGAGCACGCCGTTCATCTGGAGGATGCGCATCTGGCGGTCGATGTTGTGCATCGACTCCTCCACCTCCTCCACGAAGAGGATGAGGTCTTTGCCCAGCGTAGCATCGGCTTGGGAGCCGAGGTTGGGTGCGAAAGTGCAGAGGTTGCCGCCCACGAGTGTGCCGCTAGCCTTGCCTGTGATGTTCTGCGAGTGAGCAGGCAACTCGTAGTGGGGCACCTTGCCCAAGAGCAGGTCGCGCATCAGCGTGCTGGTCGTGTCAGTACCGCCCTTGGCCAGGAACGAGCTCATGGTGCCCTGGATGCTCATCACGCCAGCGCGGGTGAACAGGCCGTGCAGGGTGGAAATGTCGCTGAAGCCTACCAGCCATTTGGGCGAAGCCTTCAGCTCAGCCAGCGTCAACTGGTTGATGAGCTGGATGGTGCCGTAGCCGCCACGGTTGCAGATGATGGCCTTGATGGTGGGGTCATTGAGCGCCCAGCGGATGTCGCTCACGCGCTCGGCCACGGTGCCGGCATAGCGTCCGTCCACCACCTTGCCCACGTTGGGGCCAACGACGGATTCCAAGCCCCACGAGCGCAACACGGCGGCCGTCTTCTCCACGTTCTCCATCGGCGTGAAGTACGAGGGAGAGATCAGCGCCACCTTGTCGCCAGCCTTCAGATAGTCGGGCTTCACGCAGTTCAGTACCACCGTCTCATCAGGGTTCACTACTACTATTTCATCGTCGCTGCACGAGGTCAGCGTCATGCTTAGGCCGCTGAATATTATGACGGCTGCGACCATTATCAAAATCTTCTTCATTGTTGCTTTAATTTGAATCATGCTGCAAAGATATACTAAAAAATCCACATGACAAAACCAGAACATTGTTGCAGTTGCAGATATTAAGATAAAATAATGGAATTTTTAGGAAATAATCCACTTTTTCTTACCCCTTTGCTGGTAATATGGTAACAAAGAGAGGCCAGCGGAATCCGCCAACCTCTCTCCTATTACTGCTTAACGATTACCCATTCATCGTCAACGCCATCGTCAACGATGATTCGGATAACTCAGATTACTCGGATGATTCAGATTAATCGAATAACTCAGATTACTCGGATATCTCCGCTAACCGCTAACCCATAACCGCTAACATTTTATGTTTTTTTCAAAGAAAAAAAAACGATAACGAAGACGAGGACGTTAACGTTGACGAGGACGAGGACGAAGACGATGACGAGGACCGCTTCTTCCCACCAACGCTACCGATTAGTTGATTTTTTTTAGCGAACAGCGAACGAACGAACAGTAAACAGTTTGTTCGCAAGAATGCGCGTAAAGTTATATATATAATAATAAAGATTTTCAGCACACTCAAAAACTGTTGAAATCACTCTATAGATTCTTGCCATGGCCGACTTTGATGCAAGACATCACTCTACTCATTTTTCTAAAAAAAACTGTTCAACTGTTCGTTCGTTCGCTTTTTCGCTGTTAGCGGAGAATTCCGAATAGTCCGAGTAATCCGAGTTATCGGAAACTACAATCGGTTATCGTCATCGTTATCGTCTTCGTCGTAAACTATCGGCTTAACTACTTAACTTCTTTCACCCCCTCAGCAACTTGAGCAATTTGAGATAAAATTTGCAAAAAAGTGGAAGAAACAATGAGAAAACACATTATTTTTGTACATTTGCACTTGAAAGCATCAATTGTGACATTTCTTATGGCAACCTACACAATCACACTGAACGAACGGACCACCAGCGGCAAGGCTCTTATAAAATATCTGCAGTCGTTGGGAGTGCTGATGCACAAGGTTACGCCCAAATCCAAAAGCAGTTACTTCCGATCTCAGGAGGACAAGCAAGCTGGACGGGTAGAGAAGTTTTCCTCAAGTGAGGAAATGTTCAAATCATTAGGCATCTAAAGTCGGCATGTACGAAATCCGAATGACGAAAACGTTCCGAAAAGACACGGAACGCTGCCGAAAGCGCGGATATGACATGGAATTGCTCAAAACAGCCATTCGTCTACTCGAAATCGACGGCCAACTTCCCACAAGTTAACGTCCCCATAAACTGTCGGGGGATTACGGCGGCTGCTGGGAATGCCATCTGAAGGGAGACTGGCTGTTGATATGGGAGCAAAACGACAATAAATTGACACTGCTTTTCACTGGAACCGGCACTCACTCAGACCTTTTTGGTTAGCGGACATCGTCATCGTCATCGTCGCAAACTATCGGCTTAACTACTGTCCGAAGGACGAGCGAATGCGAGACTCCGCCTGCGCCTGAGCACCTACTGGAGCGCAAGAACTACTTAACTACTTAACTATATAAATGAAAAAATCTTTACATAGGGCAAAATGCGCAAAATCCCGATGAAATCGGCATTTTTGAAAAAGTAGGCTCGATGAAATCGACACTTTCTGACGAGCGGGAAGGGCGGAAAGAACACGTTAATCTTGACAAAAGAACACGATGAAGCAGGGGGAAGAACGCGTTCCCTATCCTACGCTGCCCTCGAGGCTCACACCCAGAAGCTTCTGGGCCTCGACAGCAAATTCCATAGGCAGCTTGTTGAGGACATCTTTCGCATAGCCGTTCACAATCAACCCAACAGCATCTTCCGTGCTGATGCCACGCTGGTTGCAGTAGAAAAGCTGGTCCTCGGAAATCTTGCTCGTAGTGGCCTCGTGCTCCACAACCGCTGTCTCGTTGTGAACATCCATATAGGGGAACGTGTGGGCTCCACAGGAACTGCCCAAGAGGAGCGAGTCGCAACTGCTGTAGTTGCGTGCCCCGTCGGCTGTGCTTGCCACTCTGACCAACCCGCGATAACTGTTCTGGCTCCTGCCTGCGCTGATACCCTTGCTGATGATCGTGCTACGCGTGTTCTTGCCCAGGTGGATCATCTTGGTGCCCGTGTCAGCCTGCTGGAAATGGTTGGTGACAGCCACGCTGTAGAACTCCGCCTGGCTTCCGTCGCCGGAAAGGATGCAGCTGGGATACTTCCAGGTGATGGCGCTTCCCGTCTCCACCTGCGTCCAACTCAACCGGCTGTTGGCTCCGCGCAGATGGCCCCTCTTGGTGACCAAGTTCAGTACTCCTCCCTTTCCCTCCGCATCGCCCGGATACCAGTTCTGGACGGTGCTGTACTTGACTTCGGCATTCTCCTTCACGACAATCTCCACGATGGCGGCATGCAGCTGGTTCTCGTCGCGCATGGGAGCTGTGCAGCCTTCGAGATAGCTGACGTAAGCATCGTCATCGCAGACAATCAAGGTACGCTCGAACTGGCCTGTGCCTCGTGCGTTGATGCGGAAATACGTGCTGAGTTCCATCGGGCAGCGCACCCCTTTGGGAATGTAGACAAAGGAGCCATCGGAGAAAACGGCGCTGTTGAGGGCTGCAAAGAAATTGTCCTTGTAGGGAACCACACTGCCCAGATACTCCCGCACGAGATCAGGGTGCTCTCTGACCGCCTCTGAGATGGAGCAGAAGATGATGCCTTTCTCCTGGAGTTTCTCGCGGAAGGTGGTTTTCACGCTGACGGAGTCCATCACCGCATCGACGGCTGTTCCGCTTAGTGCCATCCGTTCCTCGAGGGGGATGCCCAGCTTGTCGAAGGTCTTCATCAGCTCTGGGTCGATCTCCTGCTTTCCGTTGCCTTTCCTGGCGGTTGGGTCGGCGTAGTAGGAGATGGCCTGATAGTCTATCTCAGGCAGCTGGAGATGGCCCCAGGTGGGTTGCTCCAGCGTCTGCCAATAGCGGAATGCCTCGAGGCGGAAGTTGAGCAGCCAGTCGGGTTCCTCCTTCTTGAGGGAAATCAGTCGGATGACATCCTCTGAGAGTCCTTTCTCGATGATGTCTGTCTGAATGTCGGTGGTGAACCCGTACTCGTATTTCTTGTCGGCCACCTCACGAACAAAACTGTTCTTTCCCTCCATCTGCAGCTATTCTTCCGATCCAATCATGAGGGAATACACCGTTTCAGCTACGGCTTTCAGGGGTTTGCAGAGAACGGATTCCTCCATCGTGGCAGGGCTGAGAATCTGCGTCAGGCTGAACACCCAGATGAAGGCTCCCAGAATGAGCTCGTACTTGAAGAGTCCTATCAGCGCACCCAGGAAACTGTTGAGCGTGCCCAGGACGAAGAGTTTGTCGAGCACGGTGCTGATCATCTCTCCCACAAGCGCCAGGCAGCCAGGAACGGCTATCCAGATGAGGATGAACGCAACGATGTTTGCCACCGTAGTATGATCGTTCAGATAGGGCGAAAGGACTCCGCCCAGCATCGTGTAGCAGGCCTTCGCAACCAGCAAACCCACAAAGAATGCCACCAGCGAGAGAATTTGCCTGACAAATCCCCTGCGCCAACCCTTGACGGCTCCAAATGCCATCAGAGCCAGCAGTATCCAATCCAGTACCAACATAGATTCCGCTTACAGCTTGGCCTTCACCTCAATCTCCTGGTAGGTCTCGAGGATATCGCCCTCACGCAGGTCGTTGTAACCCACGAGAGAAATACCACACTCGAAGTTGGTGGTCACCTCCTTCACGTCGTCCTTGAACCTCTTCAGGGCGTTGATGGCACCCGTGAAGACCACAATACCGTCGCGGATGACACGAGCCTTGTTGGAACGCTGCACCTTGCCTTCCATGACATAGGCGCCAGCAACGGTACCAACCTTGCTGATGTGGTAGACCTGACGAACCTCCACCTGAGCGGTAACCTCCTCCTTGATTTCAGGAGAAAGCATGCCTTCCATCGCATCCGTCACCTCCTCGATAGCATCGTAGATGACACTGTAGAGACGGATATCCACACCCATTTGCTCTGCCAGCTTGCGGGCAGCAGCCGAGGGACGAACCTGGAAACCAACGATGAAGCAGTTCTCGGCAGCGGCAGCCATGTTGACATCGCTCTCGCTGATCTGACCTACAGCCTTGTAGATCACATTCACCTGGATCTTCTCCGTAGAAAGCTTGATGAGGGAGTCGCTCAAAGCCTCGATGGAACCGTCGACATCTCCCTTGACGAGAAGGTTCAGTTCCTTGAAGTCGCCCAAAGCGATACGACGACCCAACTCGTTGAGGTCGAAACGCTTCATGGTGCGGAGACCCTGCTCACGAGCCAACTGCTCGCGCTTGCTGGCAATCTCGCGTGCCTCCTGGTCGCTCTCCATCACATGGAACGTATCGCCTGCCTGAGGAGCACCATTCAAGCCAAGCACGGTAGCAGCCTCGGCAGGACCAATCTTCTGGACGCGCTGACCACGCTCATTGAGCATCGCTTTCACACGCCCGTAGTTGGTGCCAGCCAGCATGATGTCGCCCACGTGGAGAGTTCCGTTGCTCACCAACACGGTGGCCACATAACCGCGACCTTTGTCCAAGCTGGATTCGATGATGGAACCTGTACCCTTGCGGTTGGGATTGGCTTTGAGGTCGAGCATCTCTGCCTCCAAAAGAACCTTTTCCAAGAGTTCCTTCACGCCGATGCCCTTCTTGGCGCTGATGTCCTGACTCTGGTACTTACCGCCCCACTCTTCCACCAGCAGGTTCATGTTCGCCAAACCTTCCTTGATCTTGTCAGGATTGGCTCCTGGCTTGTCTATCTTGTTGATAGCGAAGACGATGGGAACGTTGGCTGCCTGAGCATGAGCGATTGCCTCCTTCGTCTGGGGCATGATGTCGTCGTCGGCAGCAATAATGATGATGGCAATGTCGGTCACCTGCGCACCACGGGCACGCATAGCGGTAAATGCCTCGTGACCAGGCGTATCGAGGAAGGTAACGTGACGTCCGTCCTCCAGCTTCACGTTGTAGGCACCGATGTGCTGCGTGATACCACCAGCCTCACCAGCAATCACGTTGGTCTGACGGATGTAGTCGAGCAAAGAGGTCTTACCATGATCGACGTGGCCCATCACCGTAACGATGGGAGCACGGGCCACCAGGTCTTCCTCGTCATCCTCAACCTCATGGACAGCCTCACTGACTTCTGCGCTGACGTACTCTGTCTTGAATCCGAACTCATCGGCCACCAGATTGATGGTCTCAGCATCCATACGCTGATTGATGCTGACCATGATGCCGATGCTCATGCAGGTCGCAATAACCTGAGTAACAGGAACATTCATCATGGTTGCCAATTCGTTGGCAGTCACGAACTCCGTCAGTTTCAGCACCTTGCTCTCGGCTGCCTCATGCTGCATCTCCTCCTGCAATCCCTGGCGCACCGCATCGCGCTTCTCGCGACGATACTTGGCACCTTTGCCCATCTTGGAGTTCTTGTTGGTCAAACGGGCCAAGGTCTCGCGTACCTGTTTTGCAACCTCTTCGTCGCTAACCTCTGGCTGCAGAGGCATCTGCTTGGGCTGATTCTTGCGATTCTTCTTTCCGCCGCCCTGCTGCTGTTGCTGGTTCTGGTTGTTCTGGTGACGCTGGCCTCCTTGCTGCTGATTGGCAACCGCATTCACGTCGACGCGCTCCTTACCCAGGCGAACCCTCTTCTTGCGGTCTGCCTGATTCTGGCCCTGCTGACCATTGCCTCCAGCATTTGCCTGATGATGGGCATGATTCTTCTCCTCACGCTCACGACGCTTTTCCTCGCGGCTCTTCTTCTTGGGACGAGTGCTCTGGTTCAAGCTGTCCAAATCAATCTTGCCCTTCACGGTCAAACCAGGGGCAGGCTGAGGAGTATTCAGGCGGAAGACTTCCTCTTTCTGCTCAGGTTTCTCATCGGAATCCGTCTCAGCAGGAACCTTTACCTCCACTTCTGGCTGAGGAACGGGCTCGACCACAGGCTCAGGAGCAGGCGCTGGCTCAGGTTGGGGCTTCGTTTCCACCACAGGTTCAGGCTTAACCTTCTTTGCCTTGGGTTCAGCCTTGGGAGCCGGTGCCTCCTCCTTCTCAGGTTTCGAAGCGGGAACAGGCTCAGGTTTTGCCTCCACATTGGGCTCAGGCTTCTCAACGGGCACCTCTTCCTTCTTCTCTGGTTGAGGAGTACGCTTCTTCCCACCCAAATCAATCTTGCCCACAATCTTGGGGCCTTCCATTTGGGGAGCCTTCGTCTCGACCTCTTCCACAGGACGAGGCTGGCGCTGGGATTCTTTCTTCTCCTTGTGCTCCTGACGTTTCTGTATCAGCTGGGTAGCCTCTGAACGAAGACCCTTGTCTGATTTGAACTCCTTCAGCAACAGTTCGTATTGTTCATCGCTTATCTTGGTGTTGGGGTTCATGTCGATATCGCCGAATCCCTTCTTGTTCAGGAACTCGACGGCTGTCTGCAACCCCACATTGCATTCCTTGGTAACCTTACTTAATCTTATACTCATTGAAACCCTCCTCTATCTTTAATCCTCAAATTCTGCCTTCAGTATATTCAGCACCTCGTCGACAGTTTCCTCCTCAAGGTCGGCACGCTGCACCAACTCGTCACGAGGAATGTCGAGCACCTCGCGAGCAGTATTCAGGCCGATGCCCTTCAGCTGATCGATAATCCAAGGCTCGATGTCATCGGTGAACTCATCCAGGCTCACGTCGTCCTCATTGACTTCCTCCACCTCGCGGAACACGTCGATGGTGTATTCTGTCAGCATGCTGGCCAACTTGATATTCAAACCGCCCTTACCAATCGCCAATGAAACCTGATCGGGATCCAGATAAACCTCAGCCTTGTTATTCTCTGTATCCAACACAACGCTGTTCACGCGAGCAGGACTCAAAGCGCGGGTAATCATCAGCTGGATGTTGCTGGTCCAATTGATCACATCGATGTTCTCGCCATGCAACTCACGAACAATCCCATGCACACGGCTACCTTTCACACCAACGCAAGCACCCACCGGATCGATGCGCTCGTCATAGCTCTCGACAGAGATCTTTGCGCGCTCGCCAGGAATACGTGCCACCTTGTGGATGGTGATCAAACCATCCTGAATCTCGGGCACCTCAGCCTCCAAAAGACGCTGCAGGAACTTGGGAGACGTGCGGCTCAGAATAATCTTGGGATTGCCATTCGTGTTGTCTACGCGCTCAATCACGGCACGGGTGTTCTCGCCCTTGTGGAAGAAGTCTCCAGGAATCTGCTCGCTGCGAGGCAATATCAACTCATTGCCCTCATCGTCGAGCAGAAGAGTCTCACGTTTCCAAGACTGATAAACCTCAGCACTAACCACTTCGCCGATACGGTCTTTGTATTTGTTGTAAAGCGTGTCGTGCTCCAACTCCAGAATACGGCTTGCCAAAGTCTGACGGAGCGTCAGAATGGTACGACGTCCGAAATCAGAGAACTTCAGCAACTGGCTCACCTCATCTCCCACCTCGAAATCGTCCTCTACTTTTCGTGCCTCCGAGAGAGAGATTTCCTTGTTGTCATCCTTCACCTCGCCATCGGGAACGACAGTGCGGTTACGATAGATTTCAAAGTCACCCTTGTCGGGGTTCACGATCACGTCATAGTTCTCATCGCTTCCATAAGTCTTAGCGATCACGCTGCGGAAGCACTCCTCCAACACGCTGACCAACGTCGCGCGTCCAATGTGTTTGTTGTCTTGAAAATCTGCAAAAGATTCAATCAAGTTTACACTTTCTGCTGCTTTTTTTGCCATTATATGTTTTATTTTATTTTAATCAGATATTTTGTATAAGCCACCTCTTCGAATGCGAATCGAAGGGCAACTTCCTTGGTGACAGGGCGTTTCTTGCCTTCTTCCTTCACCTTCTGGATCACGCTCATCTCGAATCCGGTCTCATCCACCGAAACCAGCGTGCCTCTGTATTTCGTCCCATCCTTTGTCTGAGTCTCCACGGGTTTCCCCACATGAATCTCATACTGGCGACGCACCTGGAAAGGTTGTCCCAATCCTGCGCTACCTACCTCAAGCTCATAGTCTTCGTCCTCACGGTTAATCTGGGATTCGATGTAGCGGCTCAAGTCCGCACAATCCTCAATCCACACTCCGTCGGCATGATCAATCACTACCACGACGCGATCGTCGGAACTAACACTCAAGTCTACCAGGAAATAATCTTTCCCCTCCAGCCATTCATCTACAGCTTTGAGTACTGCTTTCTTGTCTACCATTTAACTCGTTTATAATTTATCTAAAGAAAAGTGAGGAACTTGACAGCCCCTCACTCTAATCTTTTCGCATGCAAAGGTAATAAATATTTCTGATTCCACATCATATTTCCGCATTTTTTGCTGTTTTTCTCTGTTTTTTATGGTTTTGCAGGCATACACATGTACCAAAATAGCCCTACAACCATCAAAACAACGATAGCCATACCAACAACAGCGTACATAAAAGTCATGTTTGATTTACGGATGTCTCTCCTTCTTCTCATAACGGAATCCTCCTCTCTCTTCTTCTTATGGTTTCAGTATCTTGTTGTATTCTTCTGGTTGGGACAGCAACTCCAGAGCACGATCCATACAAGGATCCTTCACCAATTGCTGCTGCACCCCACCTTTCTGGTAATAGTAACGGTGCACCAGTTCATCAGCAATGTAGGGTTCGATGTCTTTGCGGAAGCGCTCTAAGTCCGATTTGAGATCATTGGTTTTCAGCTTAGCCTCCAGAGCCTCAAATTCAGCCTTTGCGGAATCCATGTAACCCTCACGTCGAGCCATGTCAGTCAACAGTTTGAAAACATCCTCGCTCCGCTTGTTGTAGGTGAAATCGCTCTCTGTAATGCTCTTCACGAAGTCGGCATATTCCTCGTCGGTCAATGCTACCTGACCAGCTGGAGCAATAGACTTGTGCTCGCTAGCGTACTTGGTCGCGAAGTCAAAGAATGCATCGCTGGCAACCAAATCATAAATCATCGCTGGCAAACTGTCGGGTTTCACTTCGATATCAGGCGTAATGCCTCCACCATCATAGACATCACGTCCGCCCTCTGTGTGGAAGAGTTTCCTCAAGCTGTCTGGCACGACACTCTCTGTGCCGTCGTGTTTGTAGTCGTGAGCCTGAATGCAACGGCCGCTGGGGATGTAATAGCGACTGGTGGTAATCTTCAAGTTGCCCCTGTAAGGCACTTCGCGTATCATCTGCACAAGACCTTTCCCATAGGTGCGGCTTCCCAAGATGACAGCACGATCCATATCTTGCAAACTGCCGCTCACGATCTCAGCGGAAGAAGCTGTTCCTCCATCTACCATTACCACGACAGGCATCACAGTATCCACAGGTTCGCTGGCAGTATAGTACTCCCTATTCACACTGGCCAACTTCCCTTTGGTAAAGACCACTTTCTTCCCTTTGGGGACAAAGAGATTCGTAATGTCGACCGCCTCGCTCAAAGCTCCTCCTGGATTCTCCCTCAAGTCCAGCACCAAACTCGTAGCGCCCTGTCCCTTCAGATCCATCAAGGCTTGACGCACCTCACGACAAGCACCGTCGGTGAACCCCGTCAGATAAATGTAGCCCACCCCTGGACGCACGATACCATAATACGGAACCTGGGGCATCTGGATGGTTTGACGGGTAATCTTGAAAGGCAAAATCTTTCCTTCAGGACCGCGCTTCACACGAAGTTCAAACGTGGTGCCTGCCTCACCTCGCAACATATTGGAAACGGATGAAGTGGACATTCCTTTCACGTCCTTTCCATCGATAGTCATGATGACGTCACCTGCCCGAAGTCCCACTTTGTCACTGGGAGTTCCTTCGTAAGGCTCGACTATCATGGCCCTGTCTTCTTTCTTGTGTAAACGTATGACGCTACCTATTCCAGCATACTTTCCTGTGGCCATCTGACGAAGTTCCTCGTCATTCGCAGGATAATAGTCAGTAAAAGGATCCACACGATGCAGCATAGAACTGATACCCCATCCTATCACCGTATCGGCACTAAGTGAGTCCACGTAATAGAGGTCCAGTTGCTTGTAAATGTCATTGAATATCTCGAGGTTTCTGCTGACAGCCGAATGGTTGTTCTCTTCCTGCTGTGCCTCGATGCACAAAGGAAAGAGCAGAATGACTGCCAGTATCACACTTTTTTTCATCACTTCAGTATTTCTTTCACATTATTATTTATATACTCCCATCGTTCGTCGGGCAATCGGGTGCCAACGATTTGGATGACGTTCTCAGAAAGATGTCCTCCCACCAAGAGGCATTTCTCCAGCGAAGCTCCATGAGTCAAAGCATAGAGGAATCCGCCTGCAAAGAAATCGCCTGCCGCAGTAGTATCCACCACATCCACATGATTGGCTTGCACGACAGCAACCTCGTCACCTCGCTTGGCACAGGAACCTTTGCTTCCCAGTTTCACTACGGCTATCTCACACAGGCGAGCTATCTCGTCCAACGCGTCATGCGGATCATTTACTCCAGTAAAGGCGGCACTCTCCTCTTCGTTGGCAAAAACAATATCCACATAATCCTGAACCAGATGACGGAAGAAAGCCAAATCCTCTCGCACCACATTATAACTGGCCAAATCGATGCTGATTCTCATTCCCTGAGCCTTAGCTTTCTGGGCGACAGCCTCTATCAACTCGTGGTCTTGCACCAGATAACCTTCGATGTGCAGAATCTGGTAACCACGAAAGAGATCATCCGTAATATCTGCAGCATTCATCATCGAGGCAGCACCCAAACAGGTAGCAAAGGTACGCTCTCCATCAGGAGTAATCAACGTATTAGCCACCCCCGTATGATTATGACAATGGAAGAAATGAGTATCGATACCTCTCTGTCGGCAATTCTCTGTCAGAAAGCGTCCCATCTCATCCTCTCCTATTTTGCCAATGAAGCCAGGTTGGGCATGCAGATTGGCCAAAGCCAGCATGGCATTTCCAGAACTCCCTCCCGTTGCCTGCTGAGGATGCAAAGGAGCCATTGCCTGCTGCACTGCCTGTTGACGCTGCTCATCTATCAGGATCATTCCACCCTTCTGCAGACCCAATTGATGGAGCAATTCATCGTCTGGCAAACGAGCCAACACGTCAACCAAAGCATTGCCAATTCCTGTAATTTTCTCCATTTCTTGTAATTTTTTTGCAAAGATATTGCATATTTCCAAAAAAACCTCTAATTTTGCACCGCATTTGAGCGAAAAACTCAAAAAAAGTCGATTAAAGACTGCTTCAGTAGCTCAGTTGGTTAGAGCACATGACTGTTAATCATGGGGTCGTTGGTTCAAGCCCATCCTGAAGCGCAAGGTTTCGGAAACTCAAATGCTATCTTGCTTCAGTAGCTCAGTTGGTTAGAGCACATGACTGTTAATCATGGGGTCGTTGGTTCAAGCCCATCCTGAAGCGCCTAAGAAAGAGTCCTCGAGGGCTCTTTCTTTTTTTTACAAGATTTACATAATGATTTTCTTTCCATCCTTGATATAGATTCCTTTACGAAGAGATTGAGGAGCTGACACACGTCGACCGCTCAAATCGAAAAGGAGAGAAGGCTGATCAGTGGTGCGAATCTCATCGATGGCCGTCTCATCATCGAAAGGAGTACTGGTGCCAGAAGTGACATAAATGCTCTTATAAACGGTTGCATCAGCTTTCACCACCACAGGATTCACTTTTCCTTGACGAGTCATATACCCGTCGCCTTTCAGCTCTATGTAATATCGACCTGGTGCAAGATCATTGAAAACAAAAATGCCATTGTAGTTCTGATCCGTAACATACGTATCCACCACCTCTCCATCTGCGTTTTTCAAGCGAACAGTTACTCCATTGGCAGGCATGTACTCATCGAGCGAACCAGGATACGCAGAAAAGTATTCCAGATCTGTGCTTTTCCGCATTCGCACATGCAGCTGCCCCATTATGCAACCTGTATCATCGTTGTTCACTCCAAAATAATCTGCTATACCACGATAGTATCTGATACCTTCCTGGCGACACCAGTCCTCGTTGAGCGCACGATGCCTCGCCGGCTGATAGGTGTGGAAATATCCTTCGCTAAGGAATCCTGGAGCCATATGATGCAACACACCCAAATAGCCCGTGATACCCTTTTCGTTGGCCCAACTATAATGATAGAAATCAATGTCACCTCGAATGTTGGTGCTGGTGTTGTAGTGTGTCATCACTTCGAATCCCGCATGCATCGCTTCTGTCAAGCGAGGCCAGATTTTCCGACACATTGCCTTGCTGTTCTCAACATAATCCTCAGCATCTGTCCCTCGATAAAGGAAAAGCGGATAGTTGACCAGCGCACCTTCGCTGGTCGCATTGGAATGGATGGAAAGAAACATGTCGGCTCCCCACGTATCCACTTCTGCTGAAATCTCGCTCAACGAACGATTGTATCTGAACTCATTGGAAGCACCTTTCACATAAGGGTATGGACCATTCTTGCGGCGCGAGAACTTAACAGTGAAATTACCGTTTTTCTTCAGCCGAGCGCCACACTCGAGTGCCTTCCACAAATTGGTGTTGCTCTCGTAAAATCCACACGTGTCAGGCCGACCTGTCTTGGCCAGCATGGGATATGGAATCGTAGGCAGCGGACGATCATCGGGTCCCCAACTGCCATGACCTGGATTAAGATAGATTTTCTTTTTCTGAGCGGAAATAGGGATTACCGCTAGGATAACCAGTATAAACAGAAATGTCTTTTTCATCTTGGTAAACCCTTTTTATTTCTCAACTTTCATGATAGAAATCTCACCATTGGCGGATGAACAGGCAATGATGCCTCGAAGGGCACAACATTGCGGATACATGAACATATCTTTGGGATCCGTCAACTCCTGCACTTCACCACCGAGAGAATAAGCCATGATGCTGCTCGAGAGGAGCATCTCGCCGTCATCTTGATCATTCATGCCAATGATGATCTCATCGTCATACCATTGAGGAGCACGACAGTCATGCGCTATGAATTGAACCTCCTTACCTTCCAGATTGCAAACAAAAGCTCCCACCCCACTCACGTAATAAAGGATGCGCTGTCCATCAGGAGAAAGACTGGGCCAGATGTAGCGAGTGTCTTCATCAGTCCCATTGGGAGAAATGTTAGTAGTAACTCCGTTGACAGTCACCATAAGTTGCAAGTCCTCGATGAACACCTCAGCACGAGGTCTCGCATGTGGGTCATGTTCATCCAGTTTATATCCATGTACCTCACGCGCTGGTGCTCGGAACTGCTTTTGTAGCCCCTTGTCCAAATCAATCAATTGCAAAGCTGTCTGTCGCATGTGATTCTTGTCGAACGTAACCTTACGACACAATATCTGACGTCCATCGGAAGAAATAGATGGCTGGAAGCCAGCACCTTGAACATCCGTCAATTGTGTCTGCTCACCCGTTTGCAGATTAATCCGCCTCAATCCCTTGCTTGTCTGTGTTGTGGTCAAAATATAACTGCCATCGGGGCTAATTCCAGCCATACGGCAATCGTTTGACTGCGATTCGTTCAGTTTCTCCATACTGACCTTTCGAAACACTTGAGCCTGTGTCATCAGGCTACAACTCATAATGAAAATCAATATTCTTCTCATATCATCTTATTAAGGATTGTATGCGCTCCCATCTGAAGAAGTCGTAGCATACACATAATTGAATCTGGCTCCAGGAGCCACATCCCCGTTGACATAGAAATCCATCAGATTACCTTCATCCTGCATGTTATCACTCCATTTGAACTCTATGCCAAGAGGATCTGACTCCAAGGCAAGCACTTTGCGGGGAACACGAAGCATCAGGCGGTTACCATCCACCTTCAATTGAGCTTCGCCTGCGTCCTCCCAAATCCACTTGTTGAGATGACTCTTCTGCACATAAGCCTTACTGCCCTTAGGGGGACGATAATTGATTACATAATCATAACCTTGCCATCCAGTTTCCTTAGAACAATCTGTATCCAAGAAAAGCATCATCCAATTTGGATCTGTCTGAGGAGAAATCTTCTCAGCAGTCTCCACGTAGAAATACAGATTATCTGCATCGCGAGCCACGCGAGCACCAACCAAGTCATTCCGCCCCGTATTGTTGACATATACATTGCCACCACGTCCTCGAGCATTACGATGACGGGTATTACCCTTATAACTGGCATAATAAGGAAGTATCATCTTCCATTCCTCCCAGTCTCCCATCTTGATGGTATGGGGAGAAGACACAAGAGGCATGGATTCTGTTCCTTTGAAACGACGTACCTTATTTACTAGTTGCATATAATAGGAATCCGCCCGATCGCCCCATGCCTTGACGGGTTCAATGTCACGGCTGCGATCCCAATCAAACTCATCCACAAAAGAGAAAGGTTTGCCCGTCCATCCATCGGACTCAAACCACATACCTGCAATCCACTCATTCCACCCTGTGACAAATACAGCCTTAGGATTTATTTCGTAGGCGCGATCCCACTGTTCATCGAAATTAGCGCCATAAAGATACGATTCAGGACGAGGATCGAAACCATGACGAGCAGTAAAGCTGCGAGAATGAGAACCTGGAAGATTAAAGGCAGAACAGTGTCCTTTTTTTTCAGGTGCCGTGTTCTGAGCCACACCGACGGTGACCAGTTCGAACTGTCCGTCTGCACAGGGAACATAAGCATGCTGGGGATAATTCTCTAACCACCCCCACTGATTGGGAAAGTGAGGATTTGGCCCATCCACATAATCAGGCTGACCTGGCCGGAAAGTGAAGAAACGACGAATAGCTTGATCTTCTTTGGAATCTGTCAGATTATGAGGATAAGCCATGATGCATGGTTTCCCCTCCCAATAGAACCACATGTCTGAGAACTCCTTGTTGCTATAGTATTTTTTATAAAGATGACGCAACGAGGTCAGAGAATGATTGCTGTAACCAAAGGGGAGCAGAAAAGCGATCTTGGGAACTTTGACTCCATCACGCTTGGCTTGCTTCCAAGTATATAGCAAAGAGTCTGTGGATTCGTCCCATGTCAAGCTTCCATTGGTACAATCTGTAAAGATGGCATCTACCCCTGCATCTGCCAACAATTCAGCATGCCTGCGCAAAACCCACGTATCGGTGGTCATGTAGTAGCCGAAAAGAGGTTCTTCCCAATAGTAATCGTTGCGAGAACGATTTTTCAACCAAGCTGGGTGCTTGGCATCACGCATGGCCTCAGGATATTGACGAAGAATCTGGCTGATATTCTTCACTTCCGTCCCAGCAGCATCGGGAGTATTGTGCCACGTCCAATAGAACATGATAACAGTCTTGTCCTGCCTGACACCATCATAGCGCTGAAGTGGGCGACCCAAGCCGTCCGTAGCTGACCAATAATCACTGCAAACCTGAGCTGTCATCTGAGAAATCCCCATCGACAGAAGAAGGAAAAGGAAAATCTTGATTTTCATATACATGTAATATCTTGTTAATTATCAAGAGACGTCTAGTAAGTATAAATTTCCGTATCACCTGGAGCCAGAATGTGAAGTGACTCATAAAGGCTTGCCTTCTGCATGGTCGCATCACGACGAACAAGTTTGACCTCGTCGTCGGTAAGCAGCTGGAACTGAGCTGGATGGGCAGGACTTGTATTAACAATCTGCACATAATGCTTGTCTCCATTTACCAGAGTGGAAACTAAAATGGAACCTTTATTCAAACTCAACTGACGGAAATGCTGAGGCAAAGTGGTCAAAAGAGTCGTTCCTTTGGGAATGCTCTCACCCAAGTGATAGACAGATTCCATACGACAATCTTTCCAAACAAAAGCACGACGCTGGATTTCCTGATTAAACTCGCGAACCAAATCGTAAACAGTACTTCGTAAGCCCTGTTGTGTAACAGGAGCCTGATGAAAATCCCATGTCTCAGTACCTGGATTCCAATAAGTGAAATACTGAAGGAGTTGAGCACCATAGGCTAAATTGCTGTACATCTGCAAGCGGAGATGATCAATTGTAGGAATAGGGTAAGAACCATGGGCTGTGGATAAAGCAAAAGCCCAGAAAGGTTTACCTACGCGTTTCCCCTCTGCAGAAACCATCTCCAAATTCTGATAGAAAAATGGATTGAGATAGGTCTCTCCCTTTTCATTGACATTTACGGGATAGTGGTCATAGGAAAGTTGAGGCAAAGGCACCTTTTCATCAAAAAGGCGTAAATGCTCCACGTAAGTTCCTTCTGGCAATCCGTGCACTGGCAACAGATTGAGGTAACAAGGATGCTTTGGATCCACCTTCTGAATACGTCGTGCCCACTCGCCTAAATCATCCATTGCATTATTTCCCGGTTCATCACGCAGGAAATATCCTCCCAATCCAGGATGATTCATCACCTTGCGCACAATCTCCTCAGGTTCTTTTTCCAATTCAGGGCACATAAAGATAGACTTCAGTCCTACCTTAGCACAAAGATCCAAGGCCTGAATGGCATCTTCATATTTATATATATGTGCGAAAGAATAAGTAAATCCACAATCTTTCAGCTCCTGATAATGCTCTACGGTGGCATATTTCCCACCAGGAATGCTATACCAAGCCAAAATAGGGATTTCTGAATTACAAGCTTTCTTCTTGGCTCCTATTGGAAAAAGAGGAAGAAGAACACACAACAAGAGGATGCTTACCTTTTTCATGGACGGATTATTTTCATTATTCAACCACAAAAGTACAAAAAATAAGACGAACTCATGCATTCATGACACAAAAAGCACTATCTTTGTGCTGAAAAATGTATTTATCGCACCTATGAAGAAACTTTCACTCGTTTTACTGATGGGTCTCAATGCCCTCTCCATGCAAGCTATCGACTACACTGATTATGTGAATCCTTTCATCGGCACACAAACTGACGAGACAGGGGCCTTGAGTGGCAGTACTTTCCCTGGCGCTACCGTACCCCAAGGTTTCGTTCAACTGAGTCCAGATACTGAGATTATGGTCACCTGGGACCCCTGTTCAGGGTACGATTACAACAAGGACAAAATATATGCCTTCACCCACACACACTTGAGCGGAACAGGATGTACCGACTTGATAGACATCAGCCTGATGCCCACCACACAGGAAGTGACTCCAGAATATCTGAAGGCTGGAGACTTCGGTCAAACATACAGCCACGATGCCGAAGAGGCTCGACCTGGCTACTACATGGTGGAGCTGAAAGAAAGTGGAGTTAAGGTTGAATTATCAGCCACCACCCACGTGGGTATCCATCGCTATACTTTTCCTGAAGGTAGGCCCCAAACCATCATTTTGGACTTAGACCACTCTACGTTCCGAGGGGAAGCATATTATACAGAACGCCGTGCCTATGATATTATCCAAAGCCAAGTTCGTTTGTTGGACGAACATACCATCGAAGGTTTTCGCATCATTACAGGTTGGGCTAAATTGCGAAAAGTATATTTCCGTGCAGAGTTTTCGAAACCAATCCGCAACCATACCTTCATGGATGGCAATCGCAATTTGGGTTCCGTGGATGTGATCAATGGGCGTTCACTGAAATGTGCTCTTAACTTTGACCAAGGCGGTGAACCCACTTTGGTGAAAGTTGCCATCTCGCCAGTTGATTACGAGGGAGCTGACCGAAATCTGCAGCTCGAGGCTCAAAGCTGGCGTTTTGATCACTATACTGACGCAGCCAACCTAGCTTGGAACAAGGTGCTTTCACACATTGAAATCGAAGGAACTGATGATCAGAAAACAATCTTCTACACAGGCATTTATCATGCCATGCTGCAACCCAACACAATGAGCGATGCCGATGGCCGCTACATGAACACGAATTTTGAGATCAAACAGATGCCTCGCCATCGTAAGTACTATTCCACCTTTTCTCTTTGGGACACCTTCCGCGCAGCTCATCCACTGTATCTGCTGCTTGAGCCTGCCATTACAGCGGAGTTGGTGAATTCAATGGTGTTGCATGAACAGACCTATGGATACCTGCCCATTTGGGACCTGTGGGGCGAGGAGAATTACTGCATGATAGGCAATCACGCTATCCCTGTGCTGAGCGATGCTATCCTAGCCGAATTACCCAATATCGATGTGGAAGCATGTTATAAAGCTATGGTGGAGAGTTCCACCCGCAATCATCTGAATTCGCCTTTCGACTTGTGGGAGAAATATGGCTATCTACCTGACAACTTGCAAAGTATGAGTGTGAGCATTACCCTGGAGCAAGCTTTCGATGACTGGTGTGTGGCTGCCGTGGCTAAGAAACTAGGCAAAGAAGATGACTACGAGCGATTCCACAAACGCAGTGAATTCTACCGCAACCTGTTTGATTCGAAGACAGGATTCTTCCGTCCTAAGAATGACAAGGGAGAATGGGTAACTCCATTCGATCCATTGAGCTACGAAGAGAAATGTTTCATCGAAGGAAATGCATGGCAGTACATGTGGTTCGTACCACAAAATCCTCAAGGTCTTATCGAGTTGTTGGGCGGCACGAAAGGTTTCCTGAAGAAACTGGACGAGAACTTCACTCTAACGGAGAAGAGCGGTGAAACGAATGGAAACGCATCAGGTTTCATCGGTCAATATGCTCATGGTAATGAACCCAGCCATCACACTGTTTATCTCTACAATTTTGCAGGTCAACACTGGCGTACCCAAGAACTGGTAGACCAAGTCCGTTCTACTTTCTACAATGCGACTCCCAGCGGATATGCAGGAAACGACGACTGCGGCCAAATGTCTGCATGGTATATCTTCAGCGCAATGGGATTCTATCCCTTCAATGCCGGTTCATCTGAATATGTGTTAGGAACTCCTCTTTTCCCAAAGACCATCATTCATCTGAGCAATGGTAAGGACTTTATCGTCAATGCCCATAACAAGACGGACAAGGCTATCTACGTGAAGAGCGTGAGCCTGAATGGCGTGAAACTGAAGGATATGAAGATTACCCACCAAGACATCATGAACGGAGGTACACTTGATTTTGTGATGAGCGAGAAGAAATAATGATTATCCTGCTACGGGTTCTGGATGTTAGGCCTCAAGCAACCCGTTTTCGCTGTCAATCCTTCCTACTTCCAGTGACCAGGGCCATCGAAGTGATACTGAAAGTTTGTAAAATAGGCTGTACCACCAGTTTCTTGAGTAGTGTATGTGAAGAGACCTAAACGATAACCTTTCCAATCAGCATTGCCTTCGGAGAAAGATTCTCCCAATGGATGGTAATTGAGACCGTCCTGACTATAGCTAAACTGATGGGTGTTGGCCCTGTCATCGACGGTCAGACGCAGGTATAAGACAGATTTTTCACTGGCAGGAATGTGACCGAGCAAGGTATGGTTGCCGTCTCTCTCTATGTAGAGGCGCCACTCGGCCTCGTATGGTACTCTCTCTATCCCCGCACCATATGTGGTACGCCCGATACAGCAAAGACCAGCCCGTTGGTGATATTTCATCTGACTATAGTCTAAGCATACCGTAGCCTCTCCCTTGTAGCCCATGCTCTTCTGGGTGAGAGTGTTGCGTGCTGAGCGTAGACGATCAGCCTGCATGGCACGGAGGGCAAGCCATCCTTTGCGCTCAGTGAGTGACCAGTTCTCGTTGACAGGGTTGTGATTCCATGCCCACTGGAGCCCTAGGCGCTTATTTCGAAAGTTGTCAGAGGCCTGTGGAGCAGAAGGCTTGCGTCGACGGCCGGTTTGGGGTTTAGTCCATACCTTCACGGGCTCACCAATACCATTTCCATCATAGTCTTCGCCGATGAAGGGGAATCCGTCGGCCTGCCATTTGACAGGCTGGAGGTGCAGGACACGACCCAGTGGTGAGCGATCCTGAAAATGATAGAACCACCACTCGCCTTGAGGTGTGTCAACAAGCGAGCCTTGATGGGGGCCGTTGACAGAGGTGGAACCCATTTCCAAGCAACGACGAGACTCATAAGGTCCATAGATATTGCGACTCTTAAGTACAGTCTGCCAACCTGTGGCGACTCCACCTTCAGGGATACTCAGATAGTAGTATCCGTCCTTCTTGAGGAACTTTGTACCTTCTGCCACAGGACCTTCATAAACAGTCTTGCCTTCATCGAGGAGTTGTTTTCCATCAGGGCTCATACGGTGAATGATGATAGGTCCAGCTCCCACCCGACTGCGGCCTAGATAAGCTTGGCCATCTTCGTCCCAGAAAGGACAGGGATCTTCCCATCCTTTGACTGCTTTCACCTGGTAGAGCGGTGTCCAAGGACCTTCTGCCCGTTGAGCCGTAGACATATAGAGTCCAGTGTTCGGCATGCAGACAAACATCCAGAACTTACCATCATGATAGCGCAAGGCTGGGGCCCAGGTTCCATCGGCATAACCTGTCATATTGTTGAACTGTTCATGTTCGATTTGCCGATAAATCTGACTAACGATGCGCCAATTGACCATGTCGTCACTCTCAAGCACAGGCATGCCCATGAAGTGAAACTCAGAGCATATCATAAAGTATTTTTTGCCTACTCGAATAATATCAGGGTCGCTGTAATCGGACAGCAGGACCGGATTGGCGTAAGTTCCGTCACCAAGGTCTCCCCAAGCGGTTGGAGAGGGCTCGGTCTGTGCCCAAAGGATTTGTTGAAAGAAGATGCTTATCAGGACAGCTATAAATTTTCTCATATTCAATTATAATCGTGTTTATTTCAATATTGTTACTCTTTTTGACTTACCAAATATCCTCCGGCTTCTCAGGATTGTCGTAAACCTCCTTTGGGCAGAGCTCCAGCATGTCCATATAGAATTCACGTTGATCACTGTCCAGCACAGACTTCAGTTTCATGTAATAAGTCTGATCGGCCTCCATGTATCCTCTCCATACGATGTGGCGCAGGTTTTCGAATGAGCTGTTGCGCCGCTGCGTGTCAGTGGTAGAACTTTTCATGCCTATGCCCAAGGCACCCTTCATGACACCATTGTTGCGCATACGCTTCTCTATCTCAGCATTGTAATCTTCATCTTCCGTGTCCTCTTCCCAACTGTATCGACCGAAAGCAAAGGATTTCGTAAGGTCGATGGGAATACCCGTTACGGGCAGATTTTCAGGGTTCTTTCCGAAATAGATTTGCAAGATACCGCGCTTGCCGGTCATCAATACTTCATAACGAAGTTCGTAGATGCCGCTACGAGCTACAGGAGGCATTGTCAACATTATTTCGAAGCGTCCAACCGCCTTCATCTCGTCAGTATTCAGATTAGGCCAGTTTTCTGTCCATCCCGTGTTGTAATAGACGAACTTTGTATCCTCGTTCATCTGCATGTCACGAAAATAATTGTAGGAAGTGACTGTGTTGGGTATATGCACGTGGACATAGCGCTCATCAGTGGCTTTCTTTAGTCTAATCTCATTGTTCATAGCTTCAGGGAAGAGACTCATGCCATCAAAACGCAAACGCTGACTGCCCAAGTTGTTTCGGGTAGCATCAGTAAGGGCCAGTGGCGCATTGATGGGGTAAATACAACAGTTCACGATGTCATTCAGGACAGCATCGGGCGAGTCGGTTCCCACACGGCAGCCCACATTGTCTGGGTCGCAGGATATCTCATGGCCAGTTCCATGTCGCCCATTGTCTATGTTGGGGAATCTGTTCAAAAAGACGCCTTCGCTCTCTTTACTCTCAAAGATTTTCAGCAGACGCCGTTTACCCATCGTGGAATAATACTCGCAGACAGGAATCGTATAGCCCAAACCTGGCTGGTCGCGATTATAACCATATTCATTATTATGGAAGACCAACCTGTCCACAGGAATCCTCATGGGCAGAATATGGTAGGTAGTCCACTGATTGAGCAAATTCTGCCCAGAGGTATAGTCTTCTCCTGTCGTGAAGTTGTCGTATTCCTCGCTGTACTGCTTGTTGTCCAGAATCCACCGCATGAGTTTTGGCAGCAGTACGGAAGCTGGTTCATAAGGATCCAATCCCTGCTGGCGCCAGAAGTCATCAGGTTCAGCAAAGATGGTGAAGCCGTAGTAGCGATGTCTTGGGACATAGGCCGTATTTCCTTCTGCAAAACCTGCATTAGTCATACCTACAAGATCATGCACTAATCCACGTTGGTAAAGGCTTTCGTAAACTTCATCACGAATCTTGGAGAGTGTGTCTAAAAGGCCACAGGCTTCAATAGCCTTACTCATCACTAAGAAATTTCCTTTCCCATCATCAAGCATCTTGCGGATAAAGAAAGCAGCTGTGATATTTTTGGGCGCGATGACTTTCTCCATCTGGTGAATCACGCCATTCAGACACATAATGTTGCGCTGCGTAATACTGATGGGGCAGTCGCCGTTGATGTAGAGACTGTCTGGATTCTCTAAGATATAGCCGTGCACCGCCAATTTGTTTTCCATCATATTGGCCAAAGGTATTTCTGCGCGATCCGTAAGAGGGAAATCTTCTATCGCATAGCAGTTTTGGTTGTCGCCTGAATCAATGATGCTGTTCAGGACGATAACACGTTGAATGGAATCACGCTTGCGCTCAACAAAAAAGTCTTCCCAATGGGGTCCACTCATCAAGTCTGGATTCTCTTCACAGAGCGTTTGCAAGTAAGCGTCGATAGCCTCGTTTGTGGGAGCAAATATGGTGTAGTGGCCGCGGGCAGCGAGCAGCTGGGCTACAGTACTCTGGCTCATCGGAGAAACATTTACTTCTGCCAGCAATGCAGCGTATTGACTGTAATCCTCATGCTTCTTTAAATAAGACAGAATGGTGTCGTGCTTAAAGACGTAACGTGCTGAATCGTCCACATTCTCCTTGCACGCTGTCAGCAGCAAGATACCTGCCATTAGGGTCAACAGTAATCTTTTCATAACTTCTGGCCTCAAAGGGGCTGGTTATCGCTTCGAGGCGATTTCGTCCACAAGACATTACAAAGATATGAAATTCATGTTCCCCAAACCCATAGCAAGCTTGACAAACCGACTTATTTTAATATTTCTTAACAAATCAGGCTCATCGATGAAACATTGGATTGAAAGCCATTCCTTTCAAACAAACCAAAAATTCATTACAATACATGACACATCAAGATGCCGTTAAAGATGCAACACGTTAAAAAGGGAAAGTTGACGTGTCGAATCCTGCATTTCAACACGTCAACTTCACCAATTCAACACGTGGCAAATCGAGATTCGACACGTTGCGTCTTTCCCAAGAACAGGATGCATGATGACGCTCAACTACAACCACCTGATTCCCAGAATGTTGCCACAAATCCCAAATACTCGAAAACGCAATGACAAGAAGCTGTCGAGTTTTCTTTCTTCAAGAGTCACGTTTTGTCTGAAATCTTGACAAGGCGGATGCTATATGTATCCGTTTCTACTTTGTGATTATCTTGCGATTGCCCCAAACATAGATGCCTTGCTTCATCTGAGAGAGTTCCTCGCGAGTAGCATCCTCCTTCACTTTCTGTCCGCTCAGCGTGAAGACATCATGCTGAGCGGAATCCTCAAAAGGGACCTCGCCGACTTCAGTGACTGCATCAATAGGGAACAGAAGCATCAGAGCTGGTAAGGCACTGGCTGGATAACTCTCAATGGCGGAACCCTCTGCTGTAGCACGAAGGAAATTTCCATTGGAGATATTGCGCACCTTGTCGCGATTGTTCCATCCACGCTGAATATTACGAAGGATATTACTTAGATAACTGGTCTGACCGCAATCGTAAATAAGCATGTGCATATACTGGGCAAAGATGGCGCAATAGATACCCTGCTCAATACCTGTCTCCAAAGGGAGAATGGAGCTTGCGCACATACTGCGGAAAACATAGTTTGCACCCGCTTTCGCGTAGTTGAGATACTTCTCTTCCCCTGTAATCTTGTACAGCAGGCATGAAGCACCAATATAAGTCGCCTGGTTGTAAAGATGATCCTTGAATTCAGGTCCTCCACCATGTATTCCATCTGCCACTCGACCATTATTAACCAACGTTTTGTTGGCCCATTCGTATATCTCAATAGCCTTTTCCAGATAGAACTCCTTGGTCTGGCGGACAGGATAGGCACTCGTAGGAGCAGTACGCCCCTCAGGAACCAATTGATGGAGACGACAAGCCGCAATCACAGTGGGGAAGTTGATGCAAGCCGATCGGAAATCACCCGCCTTGTGGGGCTTGGGATTATCGATGGGCTGCCATTCCCAAAACATACCTCCACCCAAGCCTTTTTCTGGGTCGGCATACGAGCCAGAATCTCCTACTTTCTGCGACCCATAGAAGACACGGCAGAAACTGCTTTCCGAATAAGAAAGATATGTCTGTGAGCCAAAGAGCTCGTAGGCTCGCGCCAAAGCACAAGTCCACCACATGATGTCGTCATAAACAAACCAACCTGTATTTGTGTTGCAGTCGTGGAAATTGAAATTGACATACTGACGTTTCTCACCGTCATAGATACGACGGGCCTGCGTACTGTACTTGTTGATACGAGCCTCATCGCCTTTTTCTTTTGCACGCTGATAAGCATTCAGGGCCATGTCGTAGTATATGGCCTGACACCAAATGGCAGCAGCTCCGTTCCAACGATCCACCGCTCTTGGTGTTTCCGTGTTGATCTTATAAATGCTTTTGGAGGCATCCAGGAAGGCTTTGTTGAAGGCATCGTAGCAAGCCCATTCATCCTCGTCTGTGAAGGTGTAGTTGATCTGGGCTGATACGAGTCCCGCAAAGGATACCAACAAAAAAGAAAGAACCAGACGTTTCATTATCTCTTTGATTTCTTTGTTTTCTTTGACTTTTCAGGGAGTTTGTATTCCTTACTGAAAGAATAGGGGAAACTCTCTTCATTCACGCCTCTATTGGTGTTGGGTTCTGAAGACATGACGAAATCCATCTTCGCACCCTTGATCAAGTCAGAGTGATTGACGTAATTCTTGCCATACTCATTACCATTAAGTTGAAGCTTCTGGACGTAACGGTTCTTGTCACTATTGGCAGGCGCACTGATGATAACGTCATTCCCATTCTCCAGATGGAGCACCATATCACGGAAGAAGGGAGTTCCCAAAATGTACTGATCAGAACCTGGACAAACGGGATAGAAACCCATTGCGGAGAACACATACCAAGCACTTGTCTGACCATTATCCTCGTCACCACAGTAACCATCTGCATTAGCATTGTACATACGGTTCATCACCTCACGAGTCCAGTATTGAGTCTTCCAAGGCTGACCACTATAGTTGTAGAGATATATCATGTGCTGGATAGGCTGATTGCCATGAGCATAGTTACCCATATTCATAATCTGCATCTCACGAATCTCGTGGATAGTGCCACCGTAATAACTATCGTCAAAGATAGGAGGCAAGATGAAGACACTATCAAGCATCTGATTGAAGACATCCTTGCCACCCATCAAATCAATAAGCCCTTGAGGATCATGGAAGACGCTCCACGTGTAGTGCCAGCTGTTTCCTTCAGTAAAAGCATCACCCCACTTGAAAGGATTAAAGTCAGGAGCCCATTCACCGCTAGCCAATTTGCCACGCATCAGATTATGCTCTTTATCGAAGAGATTCTTGTAGTTCATCGCATGCTGAGCATATACTCCTATCTCATTCTCAGATTTGCCCAAAGCTTGTCCCAACTTGTAAATGCTCCAGTCGTCGAAAGCATATTCCAAAGTACGGGCTGCACTCTCACGAATCTTATCGTAAGGAACATAACCCAGTTGGTTGTACTCCTCCCAACAACGGCGTCCACTGGAACTACGCTCAAGCATCGCATTGGCATCATGAGTGACAGCTGCCCAGAGAGACTCAATATCATATCCACGAATACCCTTCAAATAAGCATCTGCAACCACACTCGCACTGTTGTTGCCCACCATGCAATCACGATGGCCAGGAGATGACCACTCAGGCAAGAAACCACTCTCCTTATATGCATTCACCCAACCTTCCTGCATCTTCTGGCTCATGCTGGGATACATCAGATTGACCAGGGGGAACAAGGCGCGGAAGGTGTCCCAGAATCCTGTGTCTCCAAAAAGATACCCTGGCAGCACCTCACCGTTATAGGGACTGTAGTGAACGATTTCACCTTTCGCATTCACTTCATAGAGGCTGCGAGGAAAGAGAACTGAGCGATACAGACAACTGTAGAAAGTGCGCAGGTTATCTGGATTGTCTTGATCTTTCACCTCGAAGCGGCTCAGCACTTCGTTCCACTCTTTACGAGCAGATTCTGCAATCTCCTCCAAAGTGCTGCTGCCCAGTTCCTTCAGGTTCTGCTCTGCCTGCTCGATGCTAATGAAAGAACTTGCCACACGCATGTTGACCTGTTCGCCACGCTTGGTGCTGAATCCAATAATTCCACCAGCATGTTTGCTTGTCACTTCCTTTCCACTCGTGTTAATCTTGCCTTCGTCAACCGTTGCTGTATAGGTAAAAGGTTTATCGAAAGCTACCACAAAATAGTTTCTGAAGTTTTTGGGAACTCCACCGCTGTTGCGGGTTGTATAGCCAACTATCTTGTTCTCGCCGGGAATGACCTTGATATAGGAACCTCGATCAAAAGCATCCACCACCACGTAGCTACCTTTGCTTTCAGGGAAGGTGAAGCGGAAGATTGCGGCACGATTCGTGGGAGCAATCTCCGTGACGATATCGTAATCAGCCAAATATACCTTATAATAATAAGGAGTAGCGGTCTCGGACTTGTGATTGAACCAACTCGCCCGCTTGTCCTGATCAAAGACGGGTTCGCCTATTGTAGGCATAATGTTGAACATGCCGTAATCATTCATCCAAGGACTGGGTTGATGAGTCTGTTTGAAACCACGAATCTTGTCAGCGTCATAGGTGTAGGCCCAACCGTCACCCATTTTGCCTGTCTGCGGAGTCCAGAAGTTCATACCCCAAGGCAAAGCGATGGCTGGATAGGTATTGCCAGTGGAGAGCGCAGGAGAAGAATGAGAACCCACCAACGTGTTAACATAACTCACTGGATTATTCACTGCTTGCGCACCGATACCTGCTGCCAGCAAGGTCAGCGCTAGAAAAATCTTTTTCACGATGTATATCTGTTTTTTAGGTTATTTCCCATCTGGGAGTAAAATGTCACTTTTTTATGGAGAAAACGAAGAAGGTATGAAAACCTTTTTCTTTTCGGATTCATACCTTCTCTTTAATTCATGTATTACTCAGCAGGCTTCTCAGTAGGAGAAGAATTCTGATGTTGATTTCCATCTTTGTTGGGACGTGGACGGCGGTCGCGATGCTCGTTGCCGCTGCGACGCTCACCACGCTCAGGACGTGGACGACGCTCACGTTCCACATATCCCTCTGGCTTCTCAATCAGAACACGGTGAGAAAGCTTGAATTTTCCTGTCTTAGGATCTATCTCCAGCAACTTCACTTGAATCTTGTCGCCCTCTTTGATACCAGCCTCCTCAACGGTTTCCAGACGTTTCCAGTCAATCTCGCTGATGTGAAGCAGACCATCCTTGCCAGGCATGAATTCCACGAAGCATCCATAGGGCATGATGCTGCGGACTGTACCCTCGTAAACTTCTCCTATCTCAGGAATGGCCACGATAGCCTTAATCTTAGAGATGGCAGCATCGATAACTTCCTTGTTGGGACCAGATACCTGAATCTTTCCTACTCCATCTTCCTCGTCGATGGCGATGGTAGCACCTGTTTCTTCCTGCATACCTTGGATAATCTTTCCACCAGGACCAATCACTGCACCAATGAACTCCTTGGGGATAATCATCTGCTCGATACGAGGTACATGAGGTTTCAGTTCAGGACGAGGCTCACTGAGAGTCTTCATCATCTCACCCAAAATGTGCTCACGTCCAGCTTTTGCCTGCATGAGAGCCTTTTCCAAAATCTCATAACTCAGGCCATCGCACTTGATGTCCATCTGAGTAGCGGTAAGTCCCTTGGGGGTACCCGTGGTCTTGAAGTCCATATCGCCCAAATGATCCTCATCGCCAAGAATGTCGCTCAGGACAGCATACTTTTCCTCACCAGGATTCTTAATCAACCCCATCGCAATGCCACTCACAGGAGCCTTGATAGGAACTCCTGCATCCATCAGTGCCAAACATCCTGCACAGGTAGAAGCCATAGAACTGGAACCGTTGCTCTCGAGGATATCACTTACCACACGAATGACGTAGGGATAATCCTCTGGAATCTGACCCTTCAAACCGCGCCAAGCCAGATGGCCGTGACCAATCTCGCGTCGGCCCACACCACGCTGAGCTTTAGCCTCACCTGTAGAGAAGGGAGGGAAGTTGTAGTGGAGCAGGAAACGCTGATACTCATGAATCAGCACATCATCTATCAGTTTCTCGTCGAGTTTGGTGCCCAAAGTACAGGTTGCCAAAGACTGAGTCTCGCCTCGAGTGAAGATGGCACTTCCATGAGGGCCAGGCAATGGACTTACTTCACACCAAATAGGACGGATATCAGTTGTCTTTCGTCCATCCAAGCGGATTCCTTCGTCAAGAACGCATCTACGCATGGCATCACGCTCCACATCGTTGTAATAGCGATCTACCAACGCATTCTTCTCTTCCAGTTCCTCAGGGGTCAAATCGGTGTGCTCGGCAGCATACTTCTCCTTGAATTCCTCACGGATAGTCTCGAAAGCCTCGGCGCGAGCCTGCTTGTCGAGAGCCTGCTTCGTCACGTCATAAGCCTTCTGGTAGCACTCGCTCTTTACAGCCTCGCGCAGATCCTCGTCGTTAACCTCGTGGCAATACTCGCGCTTGACGTCTTTACCCAGTTCCTTAGAAAGTTCTTTCTGCAGACGGCACATGGGTTTGATAGCCTCATGAGCAGCCTTCAGAGCAGCCAACAAGTCTTGTTCGCTCACTTCCTTCATTTCTCCTTCCACCATCATGATATTCTCTTCAGTAGCACCTACCATCAGATCCATGTCGGCAGACTTCAGCTGCTCGAAAGTGGGATTAATGACAAACTGTCCATCAATGCGTGCCACACGCACTTCCGAGATGGGGCCCTCGAAGGGTATATCACTGGCAGCCAAGGCTGCTGAGGCTGCGAATCCAGCCAGAGCATCGGGCATATCCACACCATCCGCAGAGAAGAGGATAACGTTGACATAAACTTCAGCATGATAATTGCTGGGGAAGAGGGGACGCAGGGCGCGATCCACCAAACGACAAGTCAGAATCTCGTCGTCATTTGCCTTACCCTCACGCTTCGTGAAACCGCCGGGGAAACGTCCGGCTGCGAAATACTTCTCTCTGTACTCTACCTGCAAGGGCATGAAATCTGTACCGGGAACGGCATCTTTAGCAGCACAAACAGTGGCCAGAAGCATCGTATTGTTCATGCGAAGCATCACTGCTCCATCGGCTTGTTTGGCTAATTTCCCGGTCTCGATGCTGATGGTTCTTCCATCAGGCAACTCGACTGTCTTTGTAATTACGTTCATCTAAATCTTGAAATATAAAAAGTGTGTATAAATGCACAAAAATCATGCAAAATTACCATATTTTCTTGAAACCCTACACATTAAAGCGAAAAAAGAATGTTCCGAATGACACTATTTTACGTTTTTTTACTAAACAAGGGGCAAAATCACAATAAAAGCACTATCTTTGCACGACAAAAATTGCATATCCTGAATGAAAACCAACAAAATATTCATGTTTTTGGCAATCCTGCTCTTTGCCAGTTGCCAGCATGCGAGATTTCATGTCACTGGTCATATCACAGACGCCGCTGATACCACCCTCTATCTGGAGCACATCACTTTGGGCGATGGTATACAGACTGTGGATTCTGTCCGACTGGACAAGACGGGAGAATTCCATCTAAGCGGTGGCACGCAGAAAAATCCAGAGTTCTATCGTTTACGCATTGGAAACCAGAGCATCAACCTGGCTTTCGACAGCACGGAAACAGTCAACGTAGAGGCCAGTCTAAAGAATATGTCCTTTGGTTACAAGGTAGAGGGAAGTGGCACATGTGACACCATTCGCCTGCTCTGTCTGAAACTGGCTGAACTGGAACGTGCCGTTCGCGCCACAGCAGAGAATCGCGACTTCACCCTTCAAGAGCGTGACACGATGATAGAGCGCCTCATCCATGCCTACAAGACGGAAGTGAAACTCAATTTCATCCAGAATCACTACGACGCCACAAGCAGTTACTTTGCCTGTTTCCAGATGCTCAATGGTCTCCTTCTCTTCGACCCCATTCGAGACAAGAGCGACCTGACGTGGCTGAGAGCCGTGGCGAATGCTTGGAACGAGAAATACCCCGGTCAGCCTCGAAGCGAGAACCTCAAGAACATTGCTGCCGAGGGACGACGCAACCAAGCCAAACCCAAAGAGATTGTACTGGACTATGACAACGAGAAGGTCCGCGAACTGGGAATCATCGACATGACGATGCCTGACATCAATGGCAAGGAGCGTACGCTGAGCAGCCTACGTGGAAACGTTATCCTGCTGGACTTCACTGCATTTGCCCTGCCCGGCAATCAAGAGCGTACTATGCGATTGAGAGAACTCTACAACAAATACCATAGCCAAGGATTCGAGATCTATCAGGTCAGTCTCGATGAGGACTATCACTTCTGGGCACAACGTAGCGAATTGCTCCCTTGGGTTTGCGTCTTTTGTGAGGAAGGACTACAGAGCGACATGGTAACCCTCTATCGGGTGGATCGAGTTCCCACCTATTTCCTCATCGACCGCAACTGCGACCTGCAAGCTCGTCAAGAAGACATCCCCAATCTGGGGAAAGCCATCGAAGCACTTTTATGAGTTCTTCCCCTCTCTCCCCACCAGTAACGGTACGATTAGCAAATATTGCTGAAAGTATGTGATAATTCGTTAAAAGCTTTTGAAGGTACGATTTTTTTCCTTACCTTAGCACTAACCTAAAGGAAAAAACATACCTAAAATATGCAAAAAAACTGCTTTTGCCTCATCTTGGCCGGTGGCAACGGAAGCCGTTTGTGGCCTGTGAGCCGAACCACAAAACCCAAGCAATTCATGGATTTGCTGGGAACTGGCCGTACCCTCTTGCAGCAAACTTATGACCGTGTATCACGCTTCATCGACCCTGAATACATATACATCTCCACCAATATCCAGTACCTGCCTCTCGTCTACGAGCAGCTTCCCCAGGTCGATGACGTTCACATCCTGGAAGAACCCCTCCGACGAGGTACCCTTGCGGCTGTAGCATGGGGATCGGTAGTCATCGCCAAACAATGTCCACATGCCAACGTCATCATCACTCCCTCTGACCAACTCATCGAGAACGAGCAGCAATACCAAAGTGACGTGGAAACTGGACTCCGTTTCGTTGCCCAGCACGAAAGCCTCTTGGTTACAGGCATTACACCTACTCGCCCAGAAACAGGATACGGTTACATTCAAATCGATGATTCGCAGGCACCCACACCAAGCATCAACAGAGTGAAGTCCTTTACTGAGAAACCCAACGAGGAGTTTGCGCAGATTTTCATGGAGGAAGGTGACTTCCTGTGGAACACGGGTCTTATCTTTTTCAATGTCAAGGTGATGCTCGACAGCCTCTACCAACTCGTCCCGGAGTATCGACTGGAGATTCCACGCATGATGGAAGAAGCAGAAAACGCCGATGCAAAGATGGTGCCAGAATTCTTCAGCAGTCTGCCTAACCTCAACATCGACCTCAGCATTCTGGAACGAAGCGATAAGGTTTTCGTCCTCAAGGGCAACTTCGGGTGGGCCGACATTGGTACATGGAAAAACCTCTACGACGATGTCCATGCTGACGCAGATGGTAACGTCATCCTCAACACGAAGACTTTCCTCTATGACTGCCAAGACAACATCATCCGCTTGCCTGAAGGGCACACAGCCGTCCTGAAAGGACTTCACGACTATATCGTTGCTGAGGAAGGAAACATTCTGATGATATGTCCACGAAACGACATCAATGCGATTCGCAAAATGCACACAGACACCAAGTTTACCTAAGAGTAATTCCAGGAATTACAACGAGGAAGTTGTGAGGGGAAGAATGCGTGTCGTTTTTTGAAGAGAAGGCGTTTTGGCATTAATGGGATTTGCACAAGTCACAAATTCTGTATATTTTTGCATTCGCAATGTATATAGAATGTGTTTTTAACGAATGTGTTTTTAACATCTTTCAGTAAATAGGTTATGAAGAAATTTATGATGATGGTATGCATGCTGGCAGCAACAGCAATGTATGCACAGGATGTCGACAAGGCAAAAGTTCAGTCGCAAGCCAATGCGGCCAAAAGTGCTCAAGGTGAGCTGAAAAAGGTAGATACAGGTGAGAAGTTATGGAAATTCTCAGGTGTCACAGGTCTTAATGCTGCCGCCACAGGTCTGGTTAACTGGGCTGCCGGTGGAAACAACAACGTCAATGGTGTGGTTTTTGGGCGCATGCGTCTGCTCTACCACAAGGGCAAGCTTGCATGGGACTCTAACGCCGACATGGAGTATGGATTGTCCTACATTGATCAACCCAAGGACAAGAGCCAGAAGTCGAGCGACAAGTTGAACCTTTCCTCGAAACTGGGTTACGAATTCAGCAAAGGATGGTACGCAACTGCTCTGGCAGGCATTAGCACACAGTTCGCTTTGGGACGCAGTTACAATGGACTTGACGACAAGAATCCTGTCATCTCCAAGTTCATGGCTCCTGCCTATACCGATCTCTCTGTGGGTATCGACTGGAAACCCAACGACATCTTCTCGGTCTACATGTCTCCCATTGCAGGCCGTTTCACTACCGTTCTTGTGAGCGAAGGAACCAATGACAAGTACGATTATCTCTACCCTGTGGCCAACGGTGGCTTGGAACAGACGCTCAAAGAGAAGTATGCTGTTTGGAAATACGATGCGAACAACCAGAAAGACTATAGTCTGAACACCCGTGCCGAGTTGGGTTTCTCGCTCAAGGGCGCCATCAACTATACGCTAAAGGACCTGAAGGTCATGACCACGTTAGGACTCTATACTCCCTATTCCTGGGACAAGAAGGAGATCGGTCGCAACGGCCACAATCGCCCCCTCTATCGTGATAACAACCGCCGTTTTGGAAACTTCGATGTTGACTGGGATGTCGCTCTTTCGTACCAGTTCCTCAAGTGCTTGCAGGCTACGCTCTCCACTTCGCTCAGATACTACAATGGCGTAATGATTGACAAAGCTGGATACTCTTGCGAGCGCGTGCAGTTCAAATCCGTCCTTGGTGTTGGTTTGGGTTACAGCTTCTGACGCTACTTTTATATTGTTACCTTATCTGGATATTTTGATATTCTCTGAAACATCATTCTCGTATTCCACCCGAACGATGAATACTCCATGATTGTCAGGGAGATAAAGTTGGCAACGATAATCGCGAACGGGAAAGTTCTGTAGTTGCTGCCCTTGCAGGGAATACACTTTGACGTATTCTATAGGAGTATGACTATACAGGAGGTATCCGCTTGCTGTCTTTGTCAGTGTGAGGTCTGAAAGATTCTCATCCAGATTCTCTATCCCCGTAGCTGGCTTGCGGGCAATCCGATAGATGCGTGCATCACGAGGTGGAATACTGTAGCGAATGCCTTTTGATGCATCGATGGACTCTCCTGTCCACAACTCTTTTACCGAAAGGATGTCATCTTGGGTAAGTCCCACATCCGCAAGTGCAACAGTTCCGCTTTTGTTGGGAGCTCCCAATGAGTTGCTATAGTTCAAGACTGCTACATATACGTATTCTTCCGTGCTGAGCATGACAGTCGCTTCTGCACCCTCACCGCTATTGTTGTATTCACCGAATCCGTAGACAGGACGGAAGCTTTTTCCTTCCAGGGCCAGCATCGCATTTATATCTGGATTTTGCAACAATGTTTCAGCTCTGGTGCGCGACAGCTCAGGATTCCCTCTCTGACACACGTTCTTCAAACTGAAGTTATCGGCCAACTGAACCATGCCAGAGACAATGCCACTGACGAGGCGGGCACGATTTTCTGCCAGTGTGGTGTTTTTCTGGTCGCCTTCTCCGACCAAAGGGATGCCATCAGGGTCATTGAATTGATAGAGCCGATCCGTCCACCACCCTGCAGTAATGGCATTCATGCTATATTCCGTCCATCCGATGGTGCCCCACGAGTCACAAGCCTGCCGACGCGCATTGGCATACTGGTGGGGAAAGAGCGGAGCAATGGAAAGCAGCAAGAAAACGGGATCCCTCAATTCGTTAACTTTCTTGACAAGATATGCCATCCCTTGGTTGTATGCTTCCACGCCAGTATGTATCTTAGGGTCATAATACGAGTCAGCCTGCATCATACCATTCGTCAAGAAGTCCAGTTTGAAAGCTCGGAAACCTTTGTTGTACTGCTGCTTGACCCATGAAGAGATGAAGGCTCGGAAGCCTGGATGCGTTGGATCGACACAGAAAGCACCATCGTAGGAGATAGGCTTCCCGTTGGCCTTGAGCACCACATCACGTCCCCTATAGGTCGCAGTGGATGTTTGGAAATAGACTTGGTTAAGATCGTTTTCGCTCCACCACAGACAGAAAGGGGTACCATAGCAGCTCATCATCTGGTAATCGGTCTTTGCCTGTGCTATCAGGTAACGTTCCTGCTGTTCGTTCAGGTTGCTCCACGAATCCAGACTGATAAAGTTTTCTCCTTTGCCATTATGAAAACCTGCTGGACGAAGTGTCTGAGCAATGTATTTCATGATTGCCGCATCATCCACCTGGTTGTTCTTTTTCTCCAGCACATTCCAACTCATCCATCCCACCGGTCGTCCCTTTTCCCAGTTGTCACGTTTGGGGGCGATGGTGGTACAGGCATCGGCATAGGTTTCCATGCCATCTCGCCAATCCTTGAAATAACCTATCAGGAAACGGGAGCTGCAGATGGTCGTGCCATACAGACTCCCATGGGGGAGAACATCATGTGTGCCACCACCTGTCACGCCAGAAGTTACTTCCAAACTGCTCACTTTCGAGTCATCGGTCCCTGTAATAGTGATGGCACTTTTCCAGTGGTCATGATCGATGGATCCAATGACGATACCTTGACGAGTATCTCCCTGATACAAGGCTGTCACTTCATAACTGGTGATGGTTGTGTTCAATCGCATGCGACCATAGCGAACAAAACCATCGTTGTCATAAGGAACCCTGAGCATGCGGTTGTTGGCACTCTTCTTCAGCAGGGTGTAGCCAATGCCTGTCTTCACAGGCGTAAGCTGATTGCTGCTGATCTCCTCCGCACTTTGCAGTTCCAGGGAGAGAAGCAAATAGGGAAGTTCATTGTGCTGAGTGAAATGGAGTAGCAGCTGGACGTCATCGCCATTGTTGCATTGACTGAATAGGAAGGTATGCCTGTTTCCCTTCCCCAGCTCATCTTCCATCTCCGTTTCTTGTACCTCAACCTGAGCAAAGCTTTTAATGGACACATTACGTGCCACTCCTTCTGCCGTGGCATATTTAGCCTGGGGGACATTTGCATTCAGCACCGCCCCCCATGTCCCATTCATCTGGTATTGAAGCCTGAAAGATTTTGATGCGGTGACATAGGTCACTTTCCAGTCACCCATTTCTATCTCTTCATTGCTTAGGATGGATGTGCTATACGCTATCAGTAACAACACCAATGACAATTTATGGCGCATACTTCAAGTGATTAAACTTCAACGACTTTAACTTCAACGATATAGCACATTCACGCACTCCGCAAGAGAACACGTCAAAATTCGAGAAAAAAGAGTTTACTTCCAATCACTCAGGTCTTGAGGATCCTCGATGATGGACGGGATCTTCTCGAAGATGGCCTTCCAGCGGGCAGCATCGAACTTGGGACGGCGGTCATAGTAATATACACCGTTCTTCTCCTGCTCCACATCAGTAATTTGGGTGTAGCAGAATCCCACGATGTGCTTGCAGGCTTTGATGGCATCAACCTCCTTTTCCAAGATGTCGAAGAACTCGTCAGGTGTCTCTATCTGAGCGCCGTAGCCCCATGAGTTGGCACGCTCCTCCTTAGGAATCCAGCCAAGGCCGCCGAACTCGTCCAACATATAAGGCTGTCCCTCGTATGTAGCTAACCATTTCTGATTTCTCATGTTGCGGTAAGGTTCCTCGCCAGTCTTGAAGGTGTGGTTGCTGACCAGTTTGTCGTATTCTCGTGTGTAGTCATGAACAGACCATATATCCGTCTTCACATGGCTGTCACCACTTGCATCATTGATGGGGCGAGTGGGATCGATGGCTTTGGTGATGTCATAGATATCTTTTGTGAAACGTACATAGTTGCCAGCCTGAGCGCCCCACGTCTCGTTGAAGGGAGTCCAAGTGACGATGCTGGGATGATTGCGGTCGCGGACCAGGATCTCTGCCCATTCTGAGATGAAGTTGCGGGCTGCCAGATTATCGTTGACATCCAACCCCCAGCTTGCTTCTTCGCCCCAGGTGAGATAACCCAGTTTGTCTGCCCAATAGTAGTAGCGCTCCTCGAAGACTTTCTGATGCAGGCGGGCGCCATTGAAACCAACGGCCTTGCTCATCTCGATATCATGTTTCAGAGCCTCATCAGAGGGAGCTGTCCAGATGCCATCAGGATAGAATCCCTGATCCAACACCAGACGCTGGAAATAGGGCTGATTGTTGAGGTAGAAGTAACCATTTGCCAAATGGATCTTGCGCATGCCAGCATAGCTGCTTACCTCGTCGATCACCTTGCCTGCCTTGTCTTTCACAATGTATTTCACATCATAGAGATAAGGACTTTCAGGGCTCCACAACTTAGGCTTCTTGATGGGCAGAACCACCAGACTTTGGTTGGTTGCCTTGACGCTCTTGGTGGCTACTATCTTCTTGCCATCCAGCACCTGCACAGTCAGAGTATTGTCGTTGTTCTCCTGATAGAATTCTGGAGTAATCACCAGTTGCTCCTGATCGATGTCTGGCTTGGCAAAGACACTCTTCAGACCTTCCTGGGCAATAGCCTCCATCCAGACGGTCTGCCAAATGCCAGTGGTGCGAGTGTAGTTGCACCCTGCCGAGTAGTAACCCACACTTTGCTTGCCGCCAGGCTGCTTGCCGCCACGAAGGTTGTCGTTGACCACCATCACCAGATTGGCTGCTTGCCCTGGTTTCACATACTTCGTGATGTCTATGCTGAAAGAAGAACCTGCACCCCAATGAGTGGCCACTTCATTGCCATCGATGAAGATGGTTGCCTCGTAATCCACAGCACCAAAATTCAGCATGATTCTCTTGCCTTCCCAACTGGCTGGAGCCGTGATGCTGCGCTGATACCAGATAGTGTTGATGAAGTCTATGTATCCCACACCCGACAGCTTGCTTTCAGGGCAGAAAGGTACGGTAATCTTTCCGTCGAAACCTTTTGAGTTCTTGAAATCACGCTGAGAACCTGAGCGACCAAAGTCGAAGGTATAGGTCCAGGTGCCATTCAGATTCTGCCAATCGGCACGTTCAAATTGAGGACGTGGGTATTCAGGGCGTGGAGTGTCGGCCACAGCCATTTGGATGTTGCCCATCAGAGCCATTAATGCCACCCAAAGAACTTTCTTGATTGTAACTTTCATTTTTTCGTGTTTTTTTAATTATTGTTATGAATCGGTTTTGTTTCCTTTATGAGGCGTTTCCTCCATGCGAATAAGGTTCTGCGGCTTTAAAGATACATTTTTTATTTTGGAAAAAAGAATTTTCTGACTCTTTCGCATCATATTTCATGGAAAAAGTGTATTTTTGTGCTGTAAAAAGAGAAAAAGGATAACCAATAAAGAATTAATATGGAAAAAATCAGAGTCGCTGTAGTTGGATATGGCAACATTGGTCGATATGCTTTGCAAGCCTTACAGGTGGCATCCGACATGGAGATCGCTGGCGTAGTACGCCGCAATGGTGATGAGAACAAGCCAGCAGAATTGGCTGACTATGCTGTGGTAAAGGATATCAAGGAGTTGGGCAAGGTGGATGTGGCCATTCTGGCGACTCCCACCCGCAGTGTCGAGAAGTTCGCGCTCGAGATGCTGGCTCAAGGCATCAACACGGTGGACAGTTTCGACATTCACACGAAGATTGTTGACCTGCGCCGCAGTCTGGATGCGGCAGCCAAGAAGAACGGGGCTGTCAGCATCATCGCAGCTGGATGGGACCCTGGATCCGATAGTGTAGTCAGAACGTTGATGGAGAGTTTGGCTCCTCGTGGAATCTCTTACACCAACTTCGGACCTGGCCGCTCGATGGGACATAGTGTGGCTGTTCGTGCCATTGCTGGCGTGCGCGATGCACTCAGCGTGACCATCCCTCTGGGCACAGGCATTCATCGCCGCATGGTGTATGTGGAACTAGAGGAAGGAGCAGATTTCAAGACCGTGGAGAAAGCCATCAAGGCTGATCCTTATTTTGTGAACGATGAGACACATGTCAGCCAGGTTCCTTGCGTGGCAGACATCAATGATGTGGGGCATGGCGTGAACTTGGTTCGCAAGGGCGTGAGTGGGCAAACCCACAATCAGCTCTTCGAGTTCAACATGAAGATCAACAATCCAGCTCTTACTGCGCAGGTTCTGGTCAATGTGGCTCGTGCCACCATGAAGCAGCAGCCAGGAGCCTACACGATGATCGAGATTCCTGTTATCGACTACCTCCCTGGCGATCGCGAGGAGATTATCAGGCACTTGGTATAATCCGCTATTTGGGGCTGGTAAATTCCGCCCAACTTTCTGCGACTTCGCCTTCGAATCCAATCTTTTCTATTGATGAAAAGATCGTTTAAGATATGGTTCCTTCTGCTGGCCATCCTCGTTCTCCAGGCATGTGCGGGGAAAGACAGGCAGGAGATAGAGGTGATCCATCAGGCCGAGCTGCTTATGCAGGAGCAGCCCGACAGCGCATTGCACTTGCTGCAAACCCTCCAGCGGCATTCCCTCACGGGCGAAACGCTTGCCTGTTATGCGCACGAAGTGGATGAAGGAAATACAGATACAGATGATACGGTGATATTCTGAAAAAATACTCCTGCGTACATATGCGCATATATGTACTCGTGAGAATTTTCCTGAAAACATCTGTATGTATCTGTATCTGTATGTTCATCATAAATTCGCATCCACTCAAAAATAACCTACACCCTACACCGGACCCCCGTAACACAATGTCTATCAATAGGATACACGGGTGTAGGCTACCTACACCACCCTACACCCATGCACATTGCTGACCCTCAAGGTCTTACACGGTACTGGTGTAGGGTGTAGTCTGTTTTTGAGTTCATGTCAAGAAACACTTATTTTTGCTTTTGTGTTATTTGTTATGTGTATGGGATTGTGTGTCAAAACCGAGGCGGATAACATACCTGTTGATTTGGGAGAAATGGTAGTGGATAGTCTTGGTAATGATTGTGATGGTGACAGTCGAGAATCAAGAAACAGAATAGAAGATGAAATTGACGCAAAATCACCAAAAATCAGGAAAAAAACATGGAGTTTCCGTGCCCTCAAAACAAACTTTTCCAGGGGGACAAGGGGGGACAAAATGGCGAGAATCCCAGTGTTTATGGGGGATTGATGGTGTTTTTGCATACATGAAATTTTCCATGACCTAACGCATGAGATATCAAAATTAAGCCGTAAATTTGCCCCCGA
>JAEEGF010253646.1_pt1 | contig 71180 bp, 59 predicted proteins | sample 9134171 | NCBI WGS metagenome assembly JAEEGF01 (sample SAMN16246542, study PRJNA631951) | gut metagenome | biome: gut microbiome; feature: rumen; material: AP-attached | host: Bos | place: Iran: Karaj | collected 2018-10 | reverse complement strand
TTATCAATCATATTGTTTCTAAAAAAGATAAAGAGGCAATCAATGATGGCGTAATGGGGAATGTCATAGACTGTGCAGACCTTTCTAATTTCCAATATCTCAAATCGACATTTGATGAGTATCAGGAACAATTCTTCCGTTGTCTGGCATATATGATATCACAAAAGCGCATAGATATCAGAATTATTAAACCAAGGGGGCAGAAAGGAATCGCTCATACTAAAACAGGGCAATTTAGAGATGGAGATAGTATAACTGCATTCACAGGTTCTGCCAATTTTACGATCAGTGGCCTGTTTAATAATATTGAGAACATATCGATTGACAGAAGTGATTCTGTAGACGTAATGGTGCAGAAAAGAATTGCCAAGCAAAGGAAAGATTTCGATGCCATAATGTCTGGTGAGAAGAAGGGAATTGAATTCCTTTCTCCCAAAGATTTGGTTGAAGCGATAAGTTCTAGTTATGGCGATTCAGATATAGAAGAATTACTTGATGTAGAGGACAAACTTAAGAAAATCAAAAGAGTAAAAAAATATCAAGAAGTACAAGAAAGTGTATATATGGTATGCGAAGATTCTGAACTAGAACCCCGTTTTCCTTTCTCTTCTCCATTTGCTTATCAAGTAAAAGCCTTGGAAGAATGGAATAATAATAGCAATAAAGGGCTATTTAATATGGCAACGGGAACTGGCAAAACGATAACATCATTAAATTGTCTATTAGATATTTACGAACAATCCGGTAACTATAAAGCAATAATTCTTGTACCGACGATTCCTTTGGTGGAACAATGGGAAAAAGAATGTAGGAAATTTAACTTCACAAAAGTATATAAAATAAGTTCAAAGTCAGAATGGAAATCTGATATTACAAGACTTTCAAGAGCAGAAATGCTATATCCTGGAAGAAATTCATTTGTGATTATTTCTACATATGCTTCATTCGTGAAAAAAGCCACATTTGAAAGATTATGCGAATTTTCATCAGACACTTTATTGATTGCTGATGAAGCTCATAATATGGGAAGCCCTTCATGCTTGAAATTGTTAGGGAAAATACCATATAACAAACGTTTAGGTTTGTCGGCCACTCCAGAAAGACAATATGATGAAATAGGAAATCTCTCCTTATGTGATTTTTTTGGCTGTTCACCAAATAAATATACATATACATTTACAATGAAAGAGGCAATAGATAATGACTATCTATGCCATTACCGTTACTATCCATATCTGGTAGAACTAGACGAAGATGAAATGAATAGATACATGGTTATTTCGGCAAAAATAGCAAAATTCTATAATCCTGATATAGATAGTTTTAATTCTAATCAAATATTAACAAAACTGCTACTTCAACGTAAACGAATCATCCACAAGGCTCAAAATAAATTATATGTGTTTAAAGCATTGATTTCTGAGATATACAAAAAGAGAGGGAATTTAGGGTATCTACTTGTTTATGTGCCTGAAGGTGTCGACGAAAATGATCAAGAGTTTAATCCGGCTACTGAATATGATACAGATTCAGAAATTAATCTTGATCAGATGTCGTTAATTAATCAATATACGAGTATAATTGCAAATGTTAATCAGCGTGTAACAGTAGAACAAGTGACATCAAAGTCTCAAAATCGCGAACAGATTTTAAGACGTTTTGCTTCTGGTGAAACACAGGTCTTAACTGCCATGAAATGTCTTGATGAAGGAGTTGATATTCCTCGTACTGAAATGGCTATTTTTTGTGCAAGTACAGGTAATCCAAGACAATTCGTACAAAGAAGAGGAAGGATACTTCGTACCCATAAAGATAAACCATTGGCATATATTTATGATTTGGTAGTAATTCCACGAATCGAAAAAGATAGCCTTTTTTATAATATGGAACGTTCGATGCTAAGAAAAGAACTAGAGCGAGTAATCGATTTTGCTCGTTTATCCACAAACAATTCATATGCAGAAAGTGTCTTATCTGATATTATAAAATATTATAATCTAAACTTCTATAACAATGAGTAAAATCGACAACATTTTCAAAAAAGTAATTTCTGATGCTGACTTCAGATACGAGTTCGATGTCCGTCCTGAAGTATATAAGACCATTAATGATGGCTGTGTTGCGACAAATCCATATGTAAAATCTGTTGCCAAAGTTTTACTGGAGATAGAGAAACAAGTTTCTGAAATGGAACGCGAGCAACGGATAAGAAATCTTGAAGGAAAAATTGAATTGCCCGACACTTTTAAAGCTAAACTATATAAAATAATGATCAAAGAACTATCCAGCGAATCTAATACATAGAAATATTATGATAATAAAAAGAATTACGATCAAAAATTTTCGAAGTTATTATGGCGAGCAAAGCTTCGAGTTTTCAAACCATCTGAACTTAATATTAGGTGCAAATGGAGATGGAAAGACTACTTTGTTTGATGCAATTTCTTGGGTTTTTGCTACTGATGGAAGAAACTCTGAAATGACTTCATCTTCGCTTGTTTCTCAAAAATTCTTTTCATCATTACCTCCAGCCGGTTCTGGAGAAGTCATGGTGTCCGCAAGTGTAAGACATTTAAATCACGATTACATGATAGAACGCTCTTTTTTTGTTACAAAAGAGATGGATGGTAAGATGAAAATATCTGATCCTAGGCACATTGGCTATATGTCTATTCCCGGTGTGTCTCGTAAGACCGCACCTGCACATGATATAATAGAGAGAAAAGGCCTTTTTCCTGCTGTTATCAAAAAGTATTGCTTATTTAAAGGTGAATCAGAATTAAATATTTTTAAAGATCAAAAAACATTAATTAATTTAATTAATCTGTTTTCGGAAGTAAAGGACTTTGACCCATATAAGGATTTTTCCAGTTATGCGGAAGGACTTACTGATCAAGCGCGGAAAAATGCAAAAATCAAGGATGAAAGAAATGCTTTAAAAGCAGACGAGATTAAAGCAAAAACTAAAGAAAAGGAAACGCAACTTCTAAGCCTAGTTGAAAGAAGAAAAGATTGGAAACAGTCGTATTCCGACTACGACAAGTGGATATCTGATTTAGAAAACAGTAGAGATACTATAGAACTTGTTCACGGGCTCCAAGACTCAATAAATACAAAAGAGACAGAAAAAAGAAATTTAGAAGTAGAGTTAGATGAAAATTATTCTATCAAGCTTCTTGACGATTATTGGATATTATATGGCTTTAAACCTATTATTGAGGAATATGCAGCTAAAGCACAACAACTAAGTGAGGAAAGAGAAAAATTAAAGAACGAGTTTCAATATGCTCAACTGAAAAAGAAAGCAGATAATGATGCGAAGAAAGAAGCTTTAGAAATACTTGAAAAAGAGTTTTCGCAACTTCCGTGGTTTATTCCTGATATTAATACTATGAAAGAGATGTTGGATGAACATCGTTGTAAAGTATGTGGAACATACGCTCCACAAGGATCCGCACCATATAATTTCATGCTAAAACGTCTACAAGAAGCAATCGCTCAAAAGAAAGGAGAAACCAATGATAAAACAGATAACGAAGAAAACAAAGAAGAAACTAATCCTATTCTATTTGTGAATGATTATATAAATCCACTTCGACGCCATTCAATTTCATTTTATGGTTTTGATACAGAGATTGAACAGATAGGGTCAGTAATTAGTGGAAAAATTGAGGATAATGATAAAATCCATGATAAAATTAATGAAATCTCTCATAAAATTCAAGAATGTAAAAATAAAATCAACGAGATAATAGCACAATCTGCTTCTGGCGTAGATGCAAGTAGTTATTATGATTTATTCAATAAGTTAACAAATTGGTCAAGAAGTAAAGAAGAGACTAACAATAAAATTATAGATGCAGATAGAAGGATACCAGAATTAAAGAAAGAAATAGAGGTCTTAAACAAGGAATATAATAAATATATCAGCAAAGAAGGGCAAGTATATGCAAGTTTGTATACGTTTTTCTCATTACTAAGCAAATCACTAGATAGGGCTGAGGCTTCATCATTTGATGAATTTCTTGAAAAGTTGAAGAAGGAAGCTAACAAATATATTTCAGTCTTAAATGTTGATGATTTTACTGGCATCGTTGATATTTATAATAATGGAGATGGAAAGGTGTTTCTTCAACTAGTAGACAAGAATGGAAAAATTGTAGAACATCCAAATACATCTTTAGAGACAACAATGCATATTTCAATACTGTTGGCTATCTCTGAATTGACCAAAAAAGAAAGGGATAATGAATATCCTCTTATTTTTGATGCGCCAACTTCTACTTTTGATGAAGGAAAAGATACGGATTTCTATGCATGTCTAAACTCAAAGGTTGAGAAACAATGTATTGTTGTTACAAAAAGTTTCCTAATTCGAGATAAAGAAGGCGAATTTGATGTTGATGCAGAACGTTTGAACTCTTTTGATTGCCCTATATATAGAATTAAAAAGAAAAGCGGCTTTGATCAAAAAGATCTTACTACAATTGAAACAATAGTTGAACCTTATAATAATAGAATATAATGGAAATTGGCGGTTTATATAGTTTATGGGCAAAAAGAGATGGCTATTGTGAAAGTCATTTCTTTGACACTTTGATAGCTGATTTTTGTCAGTATGGTGGAGGAAATGCAGAAGGACAACAGACAAAAGGTAAGACTTTTAATGCTGGTTATGAACTTTTTATATATGCTTTCTTTTTAGGCTTATATTCTAATTCTCCTCGCCCCCTCGTTGGAGAAACAAAGAAATTTGGTCAGCCTGTCGGAATGTGGGGTAATGTGACCCAAAAAGGGCGTTCTCAATATCCCAAAATTAGGGAATACATCTTTGCTGCACTTATTGTAAAATGTGATATAGACTTCATAAAATTAGATAAAGGTGAGATTTCTCCAGACGAGGCAGTATCAAAGCTAACAAAACTCATGTGGGAATATGCTAATGGGGGATTTTATTTAATGAATGAGAAACTAGAGAGTATTCCTGAATACTTTACGGGAAATGATGATTTCCTCACTTTTTTAATTCAACATTGCAAAAAGTGATTGTCTAATGCTACATGCAACCTATCTAAGAATCCATATAGAATAAAATACAAGGGGAATAATAACCTATGGCAACCAAGAAATACATTAACACAACAGAAGCGGCAGAATTGACAGGACGCCCGTATAACGAGATTCTGAATCTCGCTAAAACTGGTGTGCTACCTAGTCATAAAACGCACAGAGGGCATTACCGGCTAAATGTGGATGCTGTGGAGAAGTATTTCGGTATCTTGATTAATAAGCCCGCAGAGGTAGAGGAGAAGCCTGCGCCTAGAGTAATGCCTAGAGCCGCAAGGGTACAACCAAGATATGTGGAGGTAGTTACCAAATCAGCGCCTTCCAAAAAGCATACAACATTAGTTGGAACACACCTCATTACGAACGAAAACCATTATCAAGAGGTCATAGAAAGAATTTGTGCTGCTAAATCCTCCTTCAGGATAATGACTGCGAATTTCAAACGATTTAAGTTGAAGCCAACAGATAAACAAGGTGATAAATATAACGACGGAACTCCTTTCATCAAATATCTTATGGCTAAAGCCGTACAAGGCGTTTCTGTTCAAATAATCTGTTCTAGGCCTTCTCTTTCTTTTACTGTGGAGTGGAAGGATTATTTCCTACAGATGGGGGAGCCTGATACTTTTGACTATAAGTTTTGCGATAGGAATCATGCAAAGGTGGTTATTATTGATGATAAGTTAGCATACTTAGGATCAGCAAACATAACTCCTGCAGGCATTGCGCAATGTGATTTTAAAATTCCCAACTTCGAAGCGGGAATTTTTACAGAGAATCCTGCACTAGTCTCGTCTTTAAAAGAACTTTTCATATGGATCTGGGATGAAAAGCCATGCGCAAACTGTCCCAAAGTAGATAAATGTATTGAAGAGAATTGCTGAATAATGAATTAGATGATTGGATACCATGGATGATTTAGGCGATTTTATAGTATTTGATACCTTCTTCGGAGGTGGCTCCTCGGGTGGAAGTGGAGGAAACCAAGGATGTGGATGTATTCTCATACTTGTCATTGTGTTTCTACTTCTATCTTTTCTAGGTATGTTGTCTGATTTGTTTTTTTAGGAAGGATCAGGGGACGGATTTTTGATTTCGTTATGTGGATAACTCTTTTTTCTCATACTATATTAATGGAAAATTGCTAAATTTGCAATCGTATTGCACAGGAAATACGATATAAGAATAGGACATTATGCGTGATGCAATAGCATTGTATATGAAACAGTAATCCATGGCACTACCGAAATTCATAATCACGATGGACGGCTACCTGCGTCTGGGAATGGTGAATCAGCATAAGGACTTGCTGATAGGGGATGACCAGTGCATAGGTGGTGGGTACTATCAGTTCGACTGGGTAAGCAACCGGCTTATCCTGGACCGTGCGTCGTATGACTTCGGACGCCCTCGCTGGCACTTGCTTGATGTGCTCAGGGTGCCTGTACAATATAGGGGCCTACGCATCGTCTATCTCTATGATGACGACCACGAGGATTTCAACGTGAGTGATGAGTTAAAGAATGAATACTACGAATAAGATTTTTAATACCATGTGGATAATAGTTGCAGTAATATTAGCTCTTGTGCTTTCCAGAGCGTTGAACAAGGCTTCAAAGAAATCAAAGTGGACAGAAGAAGATGATTGGGCACAGTTGGAAGAAGACTTGGATTAATTCACAATTCATAATAATACCATGGACGATTTAGGCGATTTTATAGTATTTGATACCTTCCTTAGCGGAGGTAGCGCTTCATCATCTAGAGGGAGTAGGAGAGGTAGCGGACCTGATGATAATTTCGGATGCGGTTGCTGGATAGTTTTTCTAATCGTTATGATAATCCTCTTATATATCATCTTTTCATAGAGAGGTAAGATGACTGAAGAGCATTTGGATAGACCTTGTTTTATATTGCCACGACTTCCATTTTCCTACAACAAAGGCAGAAAAATATTATATTTATTTGGCAGGAGTCTTATAAATGTCTATTTTTGTAGCGTCTTTCAAGATTTAATAATTTATACTATAAATTTATATGTCTTTGCTTATTGTCTTTAAGCTTCTGGGCTCCCTGGCATTGCTCATGTTCGGTATGAAATCCATGAGTGAGGCTTTGCAGAAGATGGCTGGCCCTCAGCTTCGTCATGTGCTTGGTGCAATGACAACAAACAGGTTTACGGGTGTGCTTACGGGTATGCTTGTCACAGCTTCCGTACAGTCATCTACGGCTACCACCGTTATGACGGTTTCATTCGTAAATGCCGGTTTGCTTACGTTGGCTCAGGCTATTTCAGTCATTATGGGTGCCAATATTGGTACTACACTGACTGCGTGGATTATGGCAATAGGTACAGCAGGTGGTGGAGAAGCTGCCACATTTGATGTTGGCTTCCTATCATACATTGGCTTCTTTGTAGGTATTATCCTTATTTATATGAAGAAGCATCGCTATATTGGCGACTTCCTCTTCGGTCTTGGCCTGTTGCTGTTAGGTCTGACAACCCTGAAGGCAACAGGAACATCAATGGACATGGGTAACAATCCAGCCGTTACAGACTTCTTCCTTTCCTTTGATCCAGATTCGTTCCATACAACGATAATTTTCCTGTTGTTGGGTGGTGTGCTTACTTTCTGTGTACAGTCTTCGGCAGCTGTGATGGCTATCACCATGTTGCTTTGCTCTACAGGTGCAATGCCTATCTATCAGGGTATAGCCTTGGTGATGGGTGAGAATATAGGTACTACTATTACCTCTAATCTGGCGGCTCTCTCTGCTAATACACAAGCCCGTCGTGCTGCGCTATCGCACATGTTCTTCAACTTCTTCGGCGTAATATGGATTCTGTTTGTTTTCCGCCCGTTTGTTGATGCCGTCTGTGGCTTTGTGGGGTACGATGTGGAGATGACAAAGGAGTCTGCCGGTGTTGCGGCATTCATGGCTAATGCCGGCAAGCTGAATTTTGTACTGGCTGCATTCCATACCTGTTTTAATGTGGCCAATACGTTCATCCTTATCTGGTTCATTCCTTATATTGAGAAACTGGTATGTTTGGTTATAAAGCCTAAGAAGATTGACGAGGAGGAGGATTTCCGCCTGCACTTCATTACCTCTGGTATCATGAAGACTCCCGAGTTGTCTGTACTTGAGGCACAGAAGGAGATTCAGAGCTTTGCCGGTCGTATGCAACGCATGTTCCTGATGGTGCACGAACTGCTTACCCTCTCTGCTTCTTCTACGAACAAGAAGAAGAGTAATCAGGAATCAGAGTTCAATAAGCTTTTCTCTCGTATAGAGAAGTACGAAAGCATCTCTGATAATCTTGAATTGGAGATTGCCAACTATCTGGATCAGGTTAGTGATGCCCATCTTTCTGACGAAACAAAGGCCAAGATCCGTGGTATGTTGCGTGAGATTTCCGAGTTGGAGAGTATTGGTGACAGCTGTTATAATATGGCGCGTACCATCAGCCGTAAGTATCAGGGCAAGGAAGACCACTTCAATGAGGAGCAGTACAATCATCTGTATCAGATGATGGGACTTACGGATCAGGCTCTCACTAATATGAACCAGCTTATTAGCGGACGGAAAGACTACTTCGATGTGAATCGCTGCTACAACATTGAGAAGGAAATCAATAACTTCCGTGACCAGCTGAAATCCCAGAATATTATCGACATCAATAATCACCAATATACTTATGCAGTAGGTACCATTTACATGGACCTTATCAATGCATGTGAGAAGTTATGTGATTATGTTGTGAATGTGGTAGAGGCGCGTACGGGTACCAGAATGCGTTAGGAGCTATTTCTTGGCAGATTTAAATAGCTCCATCTGTACTACATTACTTTTGTCGGTTTTGAATTCTTCCTGAGGTTCTTCTGTTATTGCTTCCGCTGGTAAATCCCAGAAGAGGTCAAGTTGTACGGCTACGTCTGGTTTTATAGCATATACACCATAGGAGTTGTGGGTAAAAGGTGATTCGCGTTTTTGTGATTGTTTCCACAGAAAACTTCCTACAGCCTTGTATATATCCTCATACTTGATGGAATCGTTAAACATATCTACATGCTGGTTGTAGATGTATCTGACGATTAGAGACAACTTAAGTCCTTCCTTACCATGTGGAAGAAGCAATTCTATGATATCTCTGTAATAAATATTATTCATCGTTACAAAGATAATCATTTTTTGTTAAACACAATTAAATGTGAAGTAAAATGTTTTGCCCTTACCATAAAAAACAATAACTTTGCGTATCGTTTTTTATATTTAAAGTAAAAAGATTATGAATAAGTTTTGTTTGATATGCGCTTCTGTTGCATGTCTTTCTTTTTTCTCTTCTTGTAACAAGAGTGAGACTGAGAATCATGGTTTTGCACTTGTTTATCCAGGGGTATCAGGCAGTTTCCTGTTTGCCGATCAGGTTGAGGATTCTCTGAAATTCCAAACCTTTGACAGTTATGAGGCATATGTATATAATGCAGATTGGATAACGATAACAGCCGGTGCTTCTTATGACGTATCCTACGATCCCTATAATCTCTACACATTTAAAGCATTACTTGCTTTAACCCCCAACACAACAGGAAAAACCCGTTATGGTCAAGTACGTGTTAACAATTATGGAAATACCTATGGTCCGTTATATTTTCAGTACGGATTCTTGAATATTAATAATCCTGTTCCCACTCCACACTATTCTGAAGAGTTGGGTGGTACGATTCCCGAGTCAGCTACTTTCGAGTTGAAGGTTGCTGCTGATGCAACAACAGACAGTATATGTTTTACTGTTGCTAATCCTTGGACATTGGAGTTCTCTGAAGGTGCTGATCATACATGGCTTACACTTGATAAGACATCAGGTGACAAGAACCACAACAATGTAACTGTCAGATTTACACCGAATACCGACGTTGTTAATGATCGTTCTACGTCAGTTGTTTTGAAGTCTGGCGAGGTTAGCAATGTTATCACTGTTAAGCAGCTAAAGAAAGAGGAAGAAAATAATTAAGAGATATGCAATACGGTTTCTTTACAGACGAGGATTTTCAGCAGACAACTCCCTTTACTGACAGAGTCGTTTGTGTGATTGGTAACTTGGGTACCAATGCTAATGCTGTAAGAAAACGTATTCTTGATTTTGGAGCTACTGAAGTCAGGACATCGGTATCCCGTGGCGTTCACTACGTTGTAATGGGTGACGATGTTCCTGACTCCCAGCTTTCAGCTTTGTCGGATCTTAATTTTCATGGTTATTATCCAATGGTGCTGCACAAGGCTGAGCTGAATGAGGTATTCTCTGGGCATTATACAGATTACACTACATCTTCTGAGGTTGTAAAATCCCTGAGACTTGACATTCAGCATTACAATGAGTTGAAGGTTGAACTTAAGCCTGGCTGTAATTCCTTATATACGGAAGAAGTATATGTTCCGGCCGTAATCCAGAAGTCACAGCCAATGCTATGTCAGCAGTTAGGTAATTTGGGTATCTATGCCAACAGCTACATGGATGATGCCACTAATCTGATACTTTTACCGGATGCCAGTCTTTCCGCTATGAGGGAAGGAAAGACCGATGATGTTATCCTGTATATCCAGGATAGCTATAATACCATGCGTGCACAGAACTTCATCTTCCAGTTAGTTTCTGAAAGTGAAATGATAGCGTGGTTAAAAACCTTTGATTTTTAATCTTCTTGTCTACTTCCTGACGACAAGAATTGACATCTCATATAATAAAAATAGCGGTACAAATACCAGCATCAATGTGAAGGGGTCGCCGCTTGGTGTGATGATGGCTGCAGCAACAAGTAGTATCACTATGGCGTGTCTGCGGTACTCGCGTAGGAAACTTTTATGCAGAATACCAAACTGAGACAATAGCCATGCCAGCAATGGCATTTCAAATACTATTCCCATAACCATAATCAGCATGGTGAAATTTCCAATGTATGAGGATAGGTTTATCTGGTTCTGAATATGAGGACTCAGCTCATACTCCATCAGGAAACGGAAGGTGAAAGGAAATACAAGGAAGTATCCCACAGCGCATCCTATATAGAACATCAATGTGCCACCTATGAAGGCGGGTCTGATGTGTCTTATCTCATTATCGTAAAGTGCAGGTTCAATGAACTTCCAGATTTCCCAAATAAAATAGGGGAAGGCTATGACGGCTGCCAACGAGATAGACGTTGAGATATGTGTCATGAACTGGCTGGCAACGTTTATGTTGATAATCTGTACGTTGAAGTCAGGGCTGAATGATATCATGCCATGGCTAATTTTGCTTAGCCAGCGATATACAAAGAAATCATTTGATGTGGCTGCAAGAATAAAGTCGTCAAAGATATGAGGTAATGCCCAGAAGGTACCTATCAGGCATACGGTCAAGACACATGCCGAACGGAACAGGGCCCAACGGAGTACCTCCAGATGATCCCAGAACGACATGCCTTCATTTACTTCTTCCTCTACGTTTACGTTTTCTTTAACTTCTTTGTTATCTTGCATAATCTATGTTTCAGAAAATATGGGTTACAGGCTTTTATACCCATAACCCATAATTATATTACATGTAAATTTACTTAGCGTATGAGGGCTTTACAAATTTTGCAGCCTTCAGGTAGTCGGCACAAACCTTCATGCCATCCAGGATGTTAGGTCTGTTGCTTCCTTCCAACTCTACAACCAAAGCCTTCAGACCAGCTTTGTCTGCATTGTTGAAGATGGCATCAAAGCCTACCATACCGCTCTCGCCAAATTCCTTGTGGTCCTTGATGTGGAGTAGGGTAAAGCGACCGGGATACTTCTTGAAGTACTCAACGGGACTTACCTGTCCGCGAACGGCCCAGTAAACATCCATCTCAAAGAATACCTTGTCAGCATCGGTATGCTCTACCATATAGTCATACCATACCTTGCCTTCAACCTTCTCGAACTCATGTGAGTGGTTGTGGTAACCGAACTTCATGCCAGCTGCATTTACCATTTCGCCAACTTTGTTCAAATACTTGCATATAACTTCAGCTTCTGCCAGTGTCTTAGGGAAGTTAACGCCAGGATTAACGATGTACTGCATGCCTGCACGTTTGTGAGCATCAATACACTCTACCCACCACTTCAGGGCATTGTCAAAGTTACCAGACTTCAGCTCTTCGGCATTCAGGTTGTGACCTACGTGGCTTGAAAGAACCTTCATGCCGGCGGCTTCAATGTCGGCCTTGAACTGCTCAGGTGTAACACCATATAGCTTTCCGCCACCATAGTTGGCAGCTTCAACGGCTGTATAGCCCATCTTGGCCATCTCCTTCAGAGTTGCTTCGTGGTTCTTGGCATACTTGTCGGGGTTACCAATCAATTCACGAATACTATACATCTGAAAGGCCATTTCCTTCTTCTTGGCATCGGCATTCAGGCTCATGCTAAGAGCCACCAATACCATCAGCACAATAGAAAATGTTTTCTTCATTGTTTTGTTTGTCTATTATTTAAGTACTTTAACGCGGACATTGCGATACCATACCTCATCGCCATGATCCTGGAAACCAAAGTAGCCGGGATCTTTTCCGCAATCCTTCATAATCTCGAATGCGAGTGGCCAGTTCTTCTGGCTGAACTTAGAAGTCTGCAGCAGGTCAACCCATGACTTGTTAGCCAAGGTGTAGCTGAGCACCTTTACACCATTCTGGTAGTGAGTAACCTTGCCGTTCTTAACAACAATCTTAACCTTGTTCCACTGGCCTGCAGGATTAGCGTTCTGAGGCTTTGCAACAATCATGTCATAGAGTGAAGTTGACTGACGGATACCCAGTGTAGCACCCAGCTTTGCATCGGGATGACGCTCGTTATCCAGTACCTGGCACTCAGGACAAGAGATGTAGATGGGCTGATAGTTCAGCTTGGCATCCTTCTGAACAGTAATAGTAGCTTTGATAGGACCGTCGTTCAGTTCCTTTGTCTCCTGACGTGGCTTCTCAATGGTAGCTGTCTCCTTACCTAAGTAGAAGATACCGGAGTTACCGCCTTCAGAAATCTTCCATTCCACTTCAAACTCGAAGTTCTTGAAACGACGTGTGAAGATGATGTCGCCACCTTCTCCCTGACCGCGGCCTTTGAAGTGCAGTGCTCCGTCCTGAATGTCCCACTTGCTGGGGATATGGTCTTTGCCATAACCTCTCCAGCCGTCCATGCTGGTACCGTCAAACAAAACGTAGTATCCGTCTTTGTCGGTCTTCAATGAACTCAGTTCAACTTCGGGGTTCTGTACAATAACGTATTGCATGCCCTGAGCTGATGCTGTAAGTGTAGCCATCATGCCGGCAGCTGCTAATATATTTCTGATTTTCATTGTCTTAATAACTTTTTTGTGAATATAGAATTAAAGACAATTAGAGACACTCATTAAGGATGCCTCTAATTGTCGGGTTATTTATTGTCTTACAGTTTTAATCCTGTGGCAGCTCGGGCAGAACATAGCCATTCTGATACTTAGGCTTGATCAATTCTGCAGCGAACTCACGAGCGTTAACGGGATCTGTCCACTTCTTGTCGAATGTGGGGTGTCCGTCGTGGATTGAGAAGCCGTCCTTCAACATAGACTTAACGGTAGCCTTCTCGGGGATGTTAGTGAACTTCATGTTCTCGCCATCCCAATCCAGAACCTGATTCAGACCCTGCAGACGTGTGGCAACTACACCCATTGCAACCATTTCGTTGAATGGACCTGCCTCGCTGAAGTCAGAAGCTGTCTTTGTCCAATCCTTCTTGCCTGCGCGGATTTCCTTGATAGCACGGATCCAGTCACGCTGGTGGTTCTCTGTTACACGGCGGCATACCTTTGGAGCATTGGGAACACGGCCACTTACCAAGTAAGGCTTCTCACCGTAGCAACCAACAACCAGGATATCCTTTGTACCGTAGAAGATGGCACCACCACCGCTTACGTTCAGGTTCTTGCCAATGGCCAGACCTTCAGGACGGAAGGGAACAATACCACCATCGCTCCATGTAACAACAACCTCGGGCATTGCTACCTTAGGACGGTTAGGACGAGCAGGGTAAGTCAACTTAACAACCTGAGCGCTGGGGCAGCAGTCAGACATAAGTGGGGTAGAGCTACCCTCGGCGTGGATGGGATAACCCAAATCCAGAGCCTTGAATACGGGATGCAGGATGTGGCAAGCCATGTCACCCAATGCACCTGTACCGAAGTCCCACCATCCGCGGAAGTTCCAGGGGTGATAGATTGAGTTGTAAGGACGCTTTGGAGCGGGGCCGATGAAGGCATCCCAGTTCAGAGTCTCGGGAATCTCGTGAACCTCTGTGGGGCGCTCAAGACCCTGAGGCCAGATAGGACGGTCTGTGAAGGCATCAACGCGTGTTACCTCACCAATCTCGCCGTTCCAGATCCACTCGCAGGTCAGGTTAACACCCTCGCCGCTTGCACCCTGGTTACCCATCTGAGTTGCAACGCCAGCCTTAGCAGCCAACTTTGTCAACAGACGAGATTCATATACTGTACGTGTCAGAGGCTTCTCGCAGTAAACATGCTTGCCAGCTGCCAAAGCTTCTGCACAGATGATAGCGTGAGTATGGTCGGCAGTACCGCAGATAACAGCGTCAGCCTGATCCAGCAACTCAGCATACATCTTCTTATAGTCGTTGTAAATCTTCATGTTGGGGAAGAGCTTCTTGTACTCATCCAGAACACCCTTTGCATACTTGAAGTCAACGTCGCACATACCGATGAACTCGATATCATCATAGACTTCACCTTTACCCTTATAGGTAACGCCGTTGATATCGGCATGTCCACGTCCACCAACACCTACGCCCAACAGCTTAATCTTACCTGTAGGAGCGTTCTTCTTACTAGCTTTTGCTTTTGCCAACAAATCGCTGGGAGACAATGCAAGTGCTGCTGTTGCAGCCGTACCGGCCTTCAAGAATGACCTTCTTGACATCTCTTTCATAATAGTTGTCTGTTTTAGTTGTTTATATTAGTGTTTATTTCTCTTCTTTCTTTTCCACTTCTTTTTTATCAACTTCCTTGTTGATTTCTTCTTCAATCTCGTTCATACCTTTCTTGAAGCTTCTGACACCCTTTCCAATACCACCCATCAGTTCGGGGATTTTCTTGCCTCCAAAGAGAAGTACTACTACCAAGGCTATGATTATAATCTCGGTTGTACCTAAGTTGCCTAAGAATAATAACTGTGTCATAATATAATAATGTTATAGTTTTATATCTGGTTAAGCAAGCCGTAACCATTAGTCATGTGAGCTCTGCGGTAATGTATCTGCTCCAATTCCTCGGGTGTGCCTTTTGATGGCATGTCATGTTTCCAGGCATCATCCAGCATTTTCCAGGAATATTCTGAAGCAATGTAGGCATCCTCGAATTTGGGAAGGTTCTTTGGTCTTTCCCCTGTCAGGATTGCCTCACCCATCAGGTAGCACAGACGGTCTATGTTCTTGTCTCCGTAAGGCTTCTCTACTACTTCCGTAACTGTTACACCATGTTTTTCTACAATGGCGTTCTTGAAGTCGTGGTGCATGCGTACAAAGCCCTTGCTGCCAATAATCTCGGTGTATGAGTTGTGTGTCTGGTCTTTTGCAAGTTGGCCGTACACAAAGCCCTGTGTTATATCATAGACAATACCATTCTCGAAGGTTCCGTGGCACTGCAGCCACCAGGGATCCTTGTAGTCCCACATGCGGATGGCCTGTGCATGTCCGGTCTTGTATTCTGAATCTGCGTAATAACGTGCTATGTCCACGTAGTGCATGCCGCAATCATGGAAGGAGGGGCCTTCAAACTCATGTCCTTCGCCAGGAGAAAGACCGGGTGTCATGTGGCAGATACGTATGATGGCAATGTCACCAATCTCTCCGCTTTTTATGAAGTCCTTTATCTCCTTGGTGTACCATGCGTTCCTCAGATACAGGTTTACGGTACATATCTTGTCTGTAGTCTTGGACAGTTTCACCAACTCTTTCTCATCTTCTAATTTGTATGCCAAAGGCTTCTCGCATATCACATGCTTGCCATGCTGGATAGCTTTCTTGATGCGTCCTGGGCGGCTGTCAGCCAATGCGTATAATCCTATACATTCTACCTCTTCGTCATCAAATATGTCATCTTCGTTGGTGGTAAAGATGGCGTTGGGAGCTATTTCTTTGGAATATGTTTCTTTTTCGGGGTCAATATCACAGACGTACTTAACATCCCAGAAGTCGCAAGCAACGAGTTCTCTCAGGTGTTTTCTGCCCATGCGTCCTAATCCTATAATACCTATTTTTACGCGATTCATTTTATGTTTTTAAGCCGTTTTTAAGCCATGAAATGTGGCCTTAAACGCGCTTCGGGTTGTAAAGATATAAAATTATATTTAACAATTCGGTATATACAATTTATATTTTATGTATTTTAACAGAGTAGGCGCTGGGGGGCATTATTTGTGACCCTTAGTCCAGAATGCCTCTTCAGCCTTCTGTCTTCTGACGAAGTCCTCATAAGCCTTGCGTGCTTTTTCGTTGGCTACCTGATTAGCCTGATTCTTCTTTATGTTATCTTTCAGACGGTTTGCGACACCACTAAGTGTGATATCTGCCTCGGCAGCCTTTTCGCAGTACTCTATAGCCTTGTCATACTGGCCTAACTGTACGTATATGTTGGCCATCTTCAGGTAGGCCTTACCTGCCAAATCGGCGTTGTAATTTATGGCCTTCTCTGTATATGTCAGGGCACCGGTAAACTGTTTGCTTTTGGTCAGGGCATTGCTGATGTTCAGGCAGATGGCGCCGCGCATAGCATCGGTCTTAGCTAACTCCAATGCCTTGTTGTAGAAGTCAAGCATCTTGGCCATTTCTCCATCTTTCTGGGCTTTTTGTGCCAAACCGACAGCACTAAGGAAAGTAGGCTCAATTGCGAATGCAGCCTCAGCGTACTGGTAGTAGATTTCGGCATCGTCACAGTCGTTCTGAGCCATCAGGTTGATGGCGCTGTTCAGCTTGCTGATATCTTCCTTATAGCTTTCAAACTTCTTGGTGTAGATGGCAATAATCTGCTCACGGTCAGCAGCACCGCTTTCAGAGAAAGTCTTTTCTATGGCAGCCAGGGGCTCGTCGTACATGGCAACCAACTTGCCGGCCTTTTCGTCATCGCCCTCTGCCTTGGCCTCCTTGGCCAGCTGCAGCATCTTCTCGCAGGCGTCCTTGCAGTCGAGGTAGTCCTGCAGGTACTGCTCGCGCATGGTGACGGGAGAGTTCTTGTACATGGCGTCACTTGTCAGGAAGAAGTTCTGAAGTACGCTGCCGGCAATGTCACGGCCACCATTTTCGTTAATCATCTTGATGGCCTTGCTGTAGTTCTCGTAAGACATATTTAGGTTATAGCCACATTCGGGGAACATTTGAGCAACCCAGTTCAGGTAGTCAGCTTTTACGGAAAGAACGTCTCCTAATGTAGACTTTGTTTTGGCAAAAGTATTCAGGACTTCCAGATTCTTCTCTCGCAAATCAAAGAGTTCTACCATCTCCTTGTAATACTGCATTCTCTTTGCAGGATCTGTTTCTTTCTGGATGAGGAAATATAAAACACGAGGACCCTGTGTATAGATACCGGTAATGGCATAGGGGGCATTCTTTACCAGCCAGCGCATGTTGACATGTGCCTCGGCCCAGTCATTGTTCTGGAGAGCCATCTGGAACAGAGAGATGTTCTGACGGCCAATCTTGATGCTGTCCTCGTTGCCGTTGTTGGTGGCACCGATACGATCGTCCGTTGTGGTACCTTCAAAGTTCTGTGCCATCACGGGGACGGTGCTTATTGCTAATGCAGTTGCAACTGCAAGTTTCTTAAGTTTCATTGTTGTATTTTTATTAGTTGATATTATCCTTTAAGTGAAATTTCGTTTGCAAAAGTACAATTTTTTTTTCAATTTGCAAGGTCTCCCAAAGGGAAAAATCCCTACGCCAAAGGAAATTATCCCTATTTTTTCTCTTGCATGTGAAAAAAAAAGGTTGTAACTTTGTCCCTGCTTATGATGATATTGAATTGTTTACTACTTGTTGTCGGCATCGCCCTGGTTTTGTGGGGTGCTGACAGGTTTACGGACGGAGCCTGTGGAGTAGCCCGTCGATGGAATGTTAGCGAGATGGTGATAGGCCTTACCATTGTGGCCCTTGGAACCAGTCTTCCCGAGTTTATGGTTAGTTTCTTCAGCGTGTTGGAGGGTCGCGCCGATATGAGCGTCGGCAATATTGTGGGCAGTAACATCTTCAACACACTGGTTATAGTAGGTGCATCTGCTATGATGATGAAGATGCCCGTAGAGCGTTCCTTGCTTGCTTATGATATTCCCATCAGTATGTTGGCAGCCCTTTTCCTTTATGGTGTTGCCTATTTTGACGGCGATATCAGTAGGGTAGAGGGTATCTTTTTGCTACTCTTTTTCTTTGTCTTCCTATACTACACATTCTGGCGTGCACGTAAGAATGCGCCTGCTTTAGAGGAGGACGACAAGAGTGCTATGATGTCTGTTCCTAAGATTCTCCTGTTCCTTGTCATCGGTTGTGCCTGCCTTGTCTATGGTGGTCAGCTGATGGTGGACAATGCAGCTCTTCTTGCCCGTGAATGGGGCGTTAGCGAACGTATTATCGGACTTACTATCCTGGCTGCAGGAACCAGCCTTCCAGAGTTGGCTACCAGCATGATGGCAGCTCGTAAGGGCAGTAATGGTCTGGCGCTTGGTAATGCCATTGGCAGTAATATCTTCAATATAGCCTTTGTTGTTGGTATATGCAGCATTGTCAAACCTATGGTAGTGTCGGATATCTCCATTGCCGACTGGTTTACGGTCATATCCTGCAATGTACTCTTGTGGATGCTTGCCTTTGCCAGACGTAGCCTTACTACCTGGAAAGGCGTTGTGCTCCTTGCTGCCTACATTCTTTATCTGGCATTTATATTATTATATAATGTGAAGTGAATATGAAACATTTTCTTACCCTTATTCTGATAGCCTTGGGCTTTGGCTCCTCACTTCTTGCGCAAGGACCTTGGAAATTGAAACTGTATTGCCCGGAGGAGAGTGTACGTCTTCATATCGACCTCTACGAGGAGTCTATAGAAGTTCCCGGTATGGAGATGTTTGGTCCCATGAACGGATATCTTAACGGTAATGTCTATGGTGTCTGGACGGTTACCAGCTTCAACATTCAGGATGACAAGACGGCTACTCTCCGCCTAAGCAACGACTTAGGCAGCGAAACACAGAAAGTCACACTTACGCAACAGTCAGACAGTCTTTATCTGCTGCATCTAGATGGTTTGTGTGTCATAAAGCGTGTTGTGGGTAAGAAGTTGGTAAAGGTGCCTGTTGATTTCAAGATGCAGGTTAATGACCGTTAATTATGCCATAATAACCGGTGCCGCCTCTGGTATGGGACGTTGTTATGCCACACAGTTGGCACAGATGGGTTATGGCGTTCTTTTGGTTGATATCAACGAGGTTGCAGCTCAGGAACTATCCTGTCAGCTCAGCCAGCAATATGATGTCCCTGCTCCTGTATTGTGCATAGATCTTTGCAAGAGTGATGCGGCACAAGAGATTGTAACCCTCTGTCAGGATAACGGCTGGCAGGTAGAGATACTCATCAACAATGCTGGAATGCTCATAACCTCTACCATTGAGGATACAGATCCTTCCAAGTTGCAACGTATCTTAGCCTTGCATTGTACTACACCTTTGCTGCTCTGTAGGCATTTGATTCCACTCATGAAGGCACAGGGTAGGGGGTATATACTTAACATCTCGTCTATTTCCGCTTGGATGGATTGGCCCGTAATAGGTATGTACGGCAATACTAAGCGTTTTGTGAAGGGGTATTCCCGTCAGCTCCGGCTGGAATGTCACGGAACGCCCGTTAGCGTTACCACTGCCTTCTTCGGCGCTGTTGATACCCCATTGCTTCAGGGACTGGTTCTGTCTCGTTATCGTAAGCTGATGTTTGCTTTGGGTATAATGATAAAGCCAGAGAAGGCGGCTCGTATGGCTCTAAGGGCAATGTTCCGTCGCAAGTCCTCCCTTGTCCCAGGCTTTGTCAACAAGCTCGCCATCCTTTTCTGCCCACTTGTTCCCTCCTGCCTTCTACGTATTATGGCTAAAAAGGTTAAGATCAATATGAACTGAAACAAACAGTTAAGTTGATTGCGTATAATAATCAAGTTAGATTTTTTTTTATTTAACTTGAATTCTATTCATAATCAAGTTAATTCTTTTTTGATAATATGCCGTTTCTCTGGTAGTAACATGCCGTATTGCTACCAGCGAAACGCCGTATTGCTATTGAGGGGTATCTGTGTGCGGTTCTTTGCAGCCTCGGGAGTCTGCACGTGTTACTCCCAGGAGTCTACACGTGTAGACTCGGGGAGTGTACAAATGTAACATCATACATTTCTTTAATAAATGCGCTTTATCCCTTGTTTTTGAACCCTGAGGAAACCTTGAGGAAACCTTGAGGTAACCTTGAGGTAACCTTGAGGTACACATGAGGCACTCCTTGTGATTCGCTGACTAAGGTTGTCAGTTTTTTTTGTCTTACGACTGGATAGAGTTGACTTGATGTTTTTATTTCAAAATTATCGTATATGCGATTTTTTTGCATATCTTTGTGCCCACGTTATACAGAAAAGGATAAGGATATGACATTTGACAATAGATTTGGGGAGTCTGATGACTACCGTCGCGAGGAGCTGCTCCGTGCAATAGAACATTCAATAAAGAACCTGACCTTGCAAGAGCTGGAGGCACTTTATTATGACATGAGTACAAAGAATTATATTAATGAGACCCCTTAACCGCCTTTAGGGGGAATCTGGTTAGCGGTTAAGGGGGGTGCGGTTATCAGAGTTTGAATTTTGAATTTGAACGTAAAATTCTTCACTCTTCATTCTTCGCTTTCTTGAAGGCGTCTTTCTGGGCCTTGATGTACTCCTCAGCCTGCTTGTAGGCGTCTGTGCTCTTGTCCATTATTACTACCTTAGCCAAACGTGCCCATCTGGCTGCATCATAATCGTTTATGCTAATGAAGATGCTTGCAGAGATTTTCTTGCCTTCCTTGATAGGGTAGTCGCTGAAGCTGACGCCACGACCTGTGGCAATGGCATTGCCGTCAGTATCAAAAGCTACAGGACAGAAGTTGAAGACATTGGTCTGATTGGATGCTTCTGACGTGAAGGTGGCGCTGGTAAAGGCATCGCGTCTGTCGTTGAGTACAAAATTTCCATCCAGCTGAATGGGAAGCCCTTCTGCTACCTCGGTAGGAATCTCCTTACCCTCTAATGTCTTTGCTACAGTTGGTAGGGTCTCTTTCTTGAATTTTGTGGTGTTGCCCTGGCCAATATACTCTTTCCAGAATTCATTGGCTTTCTGTGAGTCAGAGGCTTTCAACTCTTCATATTTAGCTGCTGCTGCAGCCTCGGCAGCTTCGTATTCGGCTACAACCTTGGGTAATTCGCCCAAAATACCATCAGTGGGGATTGCTGCTACTTCTGCCTCTGCTTGGGAACTTCCGCCTCCGCAGGCGGACAACATGGCTACAAGTGCTGTTGCACCTATCAGCCAAAGAGTCTTTGTTTTCTTCATAACAATTAGGTATTAGTTTATATTTGTTTGACTCTGCAAAGATAGATAATGTTTTATTATCTGCAATAGTCGGGCAGGATATTTTTTCTTTTTGTCAGAAGAAATCAGGATCAGAAAGTTCAGGAAGTTCTATGTCATCTACATCCTCTTCTGCTTCCTGTTCCAGTTCATGTTGCTCCAGTTCTTCTTCCCAATCATCCTCCCAGTCTTCTTCTTCAGCTAAGAATGCTGCTTCTACTGAGTCTTCTGCAAGTTCTTGACTGCTTGCTGTCTTGTATTCTGTTTTGACCTCAACACTACAAGCTGTGCATAGACATATGCACATTAGGGGGAAAACATACTTTTTCATAAAGATTGAATGTGTGTAAATAAGTTTTGCGTAGGCAAAGTTAAAGATTTTAATATACATATCCAAGAATTTAGGTTAAATTTCGTGTTTAGAGTGTTGTTACTGACGTTATGTTACAAAGTATAAAGGGCGACAGCTTATGCTGCCACCCTTTACTTTTGTTATGGAATCAGATGTTACCATTCTTCTTCCCAGAGACTGTTTTCGCGAGTTCGTGCTGTTACTGAACCGCCAACAACAGTCTCGTCTAACCCTGCATTGTTACTAACGCCTGTTACTAGTTCACTGGTGCAGATAATGCCTGAACCGTGAATCTTTACCACTGTTGTGTGTGGTGTCTGATATATCTTTCTCATTTCATCATTATTTTTTTACCGTCCTTAATATAAATTCCCTTCTTTAGTTGAGAGCTGATCTTTCTTCCTGATAGATCATACAAGTTAGATTCTTCACCCTTCACTCTTAACTCTTCACTTAACGAAGTCTCGTTATCTTCGCTCTCGCCAAAGTTCAGATTGAACTCCTTAACCTTTAATGTTGGGTCTGTGAGCTGGAAGTAAGCACGACAGGCGTTGATGCTGGCACCGCTCAGAGGCCAGTACAGCTTGTTGGCAGCACCCAGGAACAGGATGCTCTTGTCTTCTGTATTGAAGCTCTGAGCATCATAATTGCCCTTGAATGTTACACATCCGTCAGTGCTGGTAACGCTACGGTCTGCATCATCAATGATGACATTTGCGAACACGGGGTTGGTGATATTATTTTGCAATTCCATCACAGGTACCACTTTGCCGTCTTTCTCTTGCCAGCCGCTTCCAAGATATTCATTGCCGAGAAGCGTACTATTGCTAAAATCGCTGGCATTAACACCTTGTAGTGTGCCGAGGTTTCTAGTGAAGTAGCATCTGATGAAAATGCCGCCGTTGCGTGCAAAGGTTGCACTACCGCTAGCGCTGACCTGATACTTACCATCAGGCAAGACGGGGGCGTAAATACTGTAACTGATGTTGAGTGTGCCATCATTCCAACCTACGAAGCCGCCGCATTTGGTTGTGCTATTGTTTGAAGAGGTGGTCAACGCGCCGTTGAACAGGCAGTTAGTAATGTTAACTGTACCAGAAGCCTTGCCTACGAAGCCGCCGTGGGTTCCGTCGTTACCGTCTTTGTTGATAACAGTACTGTAGATTTCCACACTGGAGATACAGTTCTGGATTTCGTTGATACCAGCCTTTGTCATACCGATGATGCCGGCAGCATATTTGCGCTTGGCTGTGGTGATTGTGCCTTCAACGGTCAGGTTATTGATGGTGGCGCCGTCTGTGAAGCGGAAAGGAGCCACGCCTAAGTGCTCGTCCCCATCTCCCGTTTCTTCGTCATTGTTCAGCGAGACAGTCAGCTTGTGGCTATTGCCATCGAATGTACCCATGAAAGGATTATCATAATTGCCTGCCATTGTGCTGATTTCAATATCAGCGTCCAAACGCACTTTTTTACCGCTGTAGCTTTCTGTGCCTTTGGTGACGTTGTCTGCAAAGGTGTTCCAGTCATCTGTTGACTGGATGACGAGGTCTGCATCGTCTACCCACTTCACAAGATAGGGCTTGCCTGCCTGGATGCTAGTGGCATCAGTAAAGTTAAGCGTCAGCGTGCCATCGTTCAGATTGCTTTTGTCACCGTCTAACTCCATCAATGTTGCGCCAGCGAGGGGTGAGTCAGCAATCTGGTCTGCATCTAACGAGAAGGGCAGGCAGATGGTGTTCCAGTCTCCGTCCTTGTAAAGCGTACGTCCTGCGAGTTTTACAGTCCTTGTCTTTCCGTCATTGTCGGCAATGATTATGCTGTTCTGAGCCTCAGCTTCGCTGTCTTTTTCAGCAATTTCCAATTCTGTAATTTCAAAACCTATACGCACATTACATTTTTTATTCTCACGCTTTTGACACTGATAATTTGGATAAGTAGGGTCATAATTAGTATTAAAACTATAAACATACATTGCTTGGTATGTACTACTACCGGTAGAGGAAGCGGCGAAATCCATAGCATAATTATTATAAGAGTTTGTGTTGTCATCTGTGATGATGGCCAGATTCTTGGTTCCGTCATACGCAAATGGCTTTGTCAGAGTTATGGTAGTCCAGTTGTTATTTACAAAGTTTACCGTACCATTAAACACCTCGTCATCACTCTTTACCTTAATCCAGTCTGTGCCATTACTGAAGCTGTTCTTCTCTGTGTTTACCAGATAGAGGGTTATATCACGTTTCATTGCATTACTCTTACAATAGAAACTGATGCTGGTGATGATTCCCGACTTTCCTCCCATTTCGCTTGCGGTATAGATTTGCTGCGATAATGAGTATCTGTTATAGCTATATGTAGGCAGATAAGAACTCTTCCAATTATCAGAACCATAAGCTATATCTGAAGTAGGCTGGAATGAAACAACACTACTCCAGTCACTTTCCTCGCCAACACCATAGTCAGCCTTTACGCGAGCATAGTAAACTGTTTGAGGGGTGAGCCTCTTCAGTGTTACGTTAGTAGCATCAACGGTGATGGTCTCTGATGTAGCAAAGGTATTGTCTGTGCTGTACTGTATGGTCCACTTTGTGGCCACACCAGTCTCATACCATTTAAAATTGGCTGAATAATTGGTTACTTTGGTGCATGCAAAATCAGTAGGCACTCCGTAGATGACATTGAAGCTGGTTTCCTTGGTGCCGGTATAGTTGCCGTTACCAGTGATAGTGAGGGTGTATTTGCCTAAGGCCTGCACAGTGGCTGGACTGATAACATAGGTGTAGTCTTTGTCCTCGCCAGCATTCAATACGTTGCTGTTTGAATTATGTGTAACTTTGGGCGTTACGGTAATCTCATTGCCTGTATAGCTGATGTCTTCCACATCATGGAAATAGCATTTGCTGATATCGTATGGATTAATGATGAAGGTCTGTGATACAGTACCGTTATATCTTCCCAAACCAGTGACGATGACAGAGTGCTCACCGGCATTGATACATTCGTCGTTGTAGCCTACAGTATAGTCAATACCCTCTACCAATGTCTCATTACCCATGGTGACAACGGGCACAGGATGGTATGCGTTGAGGTTATAGGTTTGGCTGTTGATCTCGGCGATAGTTGCGCCTGCATTGCCCAGGTCTGTACGTTCGCTTACATAGTTGCCGGTGATAACTACATCGGTGGTAAAGCCTGTGAGCGTATGCTCGCCTGATATTTGACCGGCATTGCTGATGGAGCCGCTGTTAACGGTGTAGCGATCGAAGAACATGTTTTCGGGCACGTCGTAGTTAAGCGTAACCACAGCGCCGCTCTTATAGAGTTTCTCATTGTTCCATTCATAGTCAGCTTTCTCTGGCAAGGAGAGAGTAACTCTATCGCTAGCGGCTATTTTTACAACTACGCAAGCATTCTTTTCGTCGGTACCCGTGGTAGCTTTACTGCTTCCAATACCACCGGTGGAGGTTGCAGAATGGTAATTGCTGACGAGTGTAGAAGAGGAGTTGCAGCCTATAATGGAGCCTATATAACTACTTCCCTGAACATTTGCATTACTGAAGCAATTAGAAACATTTGTGCTATAGGCACGGCCTATGATGCCACCGGCATTACTATTAGCAGTGATACTACAATTATCAACAATTACGTTATCAATATTAGAATAATAAGTAAAACCGAACAAGCCTTGATATTCATCATTAGGTTTGTTGATTGTCCAGTCGCTGATTGTATTATTGCCTCCGTTGTAGCAGCCATAGAAAGAATTTTGACTATTTCCAATCGCTGTATGTTCTTTATTGTTCAGTGATATGTTTTTCGTCTGAAGGTAGTAACCTCTTCTGCGGATACCGCTGTTTACAAGGTTTGCTAGTGCTTCAAGGTCATCAGCTGTTTCAATCAGATAGGGGTTGTTTATGTTGTTTCCATTTTTTGGATCTTGTAAGTGAAGATCCTTGATTTCGAAGGTTTGGGTGTTAGTGCCCTTATAGCCGTTGATACCCTTGACAGTGGCTGTGGCTGTGCCTTGATCAATGTTATCCGTGTATTCTACCACGTAATCTGTACCCAGTGTGAGTGGTGTATCATTGTATGTAACTGTCAAAGCAGGGGTGATGGCTACATTTCCAAACCAACGCTGTTCTGGGATGTCTGCGATGGTAGCTTCAGCGATGTCAACACCAGCATTACTACTTATCAGCGTATTGATAATGACCTCTTTTTCGCCAGTGATTGTCAGTGTGTGTGTACCGTCAATGTCGGTGGGGTTACTCAGAGTGCCACCTTCGCAGGTGTATGAGATAGCGGAGTTGCCATCGGGGGCATTGGGCGTGAGTGTAGCCGTCCAGTTCCCTTTCCTGTAGAACTTCTTACCATCTATTGTGCTGGTGAAAGATGCAGCTTCTGTTATAGTGACGTCGCTAACATATTCACCTATATTCAGGAAGTATGCGCGTTCAGCACATCCAGCTATTTCAGAATCATTATTACCAAACAGCTTTGTCACGCACGGACTGACATAGTAACAGTTTTTGAAGTTCCTCTTGTCTGAATAGATTCCAGAGATTACACCTACATTTTCGGTTCCTTCAACCGTTCCCCTGTTCAGACAGTTATTGGCATGTTCATCGTAAGATCTATTATAGAATCTACCAATCAGTCCGCCATGGTAGTCACCAGGACCGCTGATATTGGCCGCATTCTCGCATCCTGAGATATGACCGTTCAGATAACCTACAATACCTCCAAAGTTATCGTTGTTATATTGGGTAGAGATGGTGCCGGTAACGGTACAATCCGTGATATTACTATTGTTTGTTGTATAACCGACTATACCACCATGGTAACTGGCATCAGAGACAGTGGCTTTGATAGCGCCATTGACATGACAGTTTGTGATTGAACCGCCGTAAAAGTATCCCACAATACCGCCGACGTATTCTTTTCCTGTAATATCGCAATCTTTGAGGGTGACATTCTTGATTGTACAACCATCTGCAATGCCAAAGAGACCTTGATAGTTTCTTTCAGGATTATTGATGATGAGGTTTGTGATGGTGAAGTTTCCACCGTCAAAGTTTCCGTAGAATCTGTTATTAGAAATACCAATGGGGGAAAAATCACCCGTCATTTTGATATCAGCATTCTGCTTGAAGGTCATTCCTGTGGCTCTGTGTCCACTATTAACGTAGTCTGACAGACGCTTCAGGTCAGCCTCATTGCTGATAAGATATACTTTCTGATCGTTCTCGACTTCGGTTGTGAACACGTAGCCATCAAGATTCTCACCCTCAGCAATGATAGAGAAGGTGTAGCTTGCTGTCTGACCAAGGTAACCTGCTTCGTTGCCTGTCTTAGCAGTGAAAGATATTGTATAGGTGCCTACAGCTTTCAGATCGGCAGGCGCTACAATCTTGCTGTTATTGTCCCTGATGGTAACCTCGTAGTCTGTACCATCGGTCATGAGGTTTGTACCCATTGTCAGGGTATATCCCAGGTCGATAGTCTCACCGTTATTATATACATATGTGTCATGTAGATTGTTGACTATGGCTGGCTGATAGAAAGTATAGCCATGAAGAGTGTGAGTCTGATATATTTCTGATGTGGGAACAGAGTTCAAAACCTGATGACAGCCGTTTATGTCGGTGACATATTGCACCTCTCCAATCTTGTTGACATAATAAAGATCAACATAATTGGTGTCTTTATTTGAGAAAGAATTGTGAGCTCCACGAGGATTCATTAATCCAAAGTTTGTGTAGGTGCCGTTCTCTAAACAGTTTATGAAGCAAGACCAGCCAGATCCTTCGCCGAAGAAGCCACCTGCGGAGCGATAACTGACATTGCCGGTATTTGTAATTGAACCGGCAAAGACACATTCATTGAAAGTAACGTTAGGATTACTGTCACCAGCAATGTTTCCGATGAGACCACCGGCAACCTTGGCACTGGTAGTGATGGCTGTAGTAACAACACAGTTCTTAAATTGGGAGCCATTGTAAGTGAAGCCTACCATACCACCTGCATAATTTCCTGCAGAAGTGATGGTTCCCTTTACATAGAGATCGAAGATTCTGCCTTTGAAATAACGGAAGGGTGCAACACCTTCAACTTCAGGATCTGTGTTCTCGAGATTAACAGTCAGCGTGTGATTATTACCATAAAAGCTGCAAGTGCCCAGATAACTTTCTTTTTTTCCTGCCATTGCACTGATCTCGATATCGTTTGTCAGTGAAATACTTTTTCCACCGTAATGGTTGCCATTAGCAGCCAAGTTAGCTACATACAGGTTCCAATCGTCAGTACTGTTGATAATGTACGGGTCTTCAGGTGTACCAGACCCCGATAACTCATCTGCCCACACCCATGTGGAGGTGAGCACGGCAAGGAGCAGTGTCATCGTTGCCCTTGCCAGGAATAAATGTCGTTTTTGATTCATGTTGTTTTTTGAAAAAATTTAAAGTTGATTGTTTAAATTACTATCTGCATACCTTATTATATATATTAAGTTGTGTCTCTTTTCTTTTTTTCCGTATCCTCACCGGAACGCTTGATGTTTCTCCAGCAGGCCAGCAAGAATTTAATGATGCCTACTATAGCCAAGAGTCCTAATATGACTTGAAGTATAGTGGGCGTAAAATGTTGCGTAAGTATTGTCATGCTTGTACGTTTTTTTTTTCGACAGCAAAATTATTGTGTCTTTCCCGAAACATACATTTCATATTGTACAAACATATTGCATATGGGATGCAAGTTCATTGCATCAGGGCGCAATACTTATTGCATGTTACTGCAATAAACATTGCAAATTGTACAAACGATGCAAGAATGAAACAAAAATGCCGATTTCAGGATCGAAATCGGCATCTGTAATTTATCGTTTTTGATTGGCGCGATAATAAGCGTTATAGGAGCTGAAGCCTGAGGCAAGGGCTGCTGACTCCTTGGTTTCATTGGGATGGTCGGCAACGTATTGCTCGTAGTGATCCAGACGTAGACCATTGACATAGCTGGCAAAAGAGCCATATCGACGTTGCAGTGTCATAGAGACATAGGTGCGACCATGTTGACAATGTTCTACAACTTCGTCAATCTTAAGGTGCGGGTCAAGATAAGCTTTCTTCTCCTCGACAAAGGCACGAATCTCGAGTGCTGTCTGGTCAATCTGTTCCTCGATACTATCGTCCTGATGTGCATCATAGTCTTCGTTGTCTTCATCTTCAGCAGATGGCAAAATGGATTTACGTCGCCATGCTTGCATAACAGTGATGAGCAGTACTACATTGAAAACAGCCAGCAACAGGTGCATAATAGCCATAATCTGACGTGAATCAAAAATGAAGGCTGGCCACAACAGTGGCGTGAGCACTATGGGGTAAAAGGCAACGATGCGAGCATAGCGAACGGGAAAGTCGTCAGGATTAGAATAGTTGGCGTCACGCGACTCACGTATCCAGTACCAAACCTGCCACATAGCCATACAGCAGAATGCCAGCATCATCAGGCTCTCTATGATAATAATGTAATGCCAGAATTGTACTCCTTGGGCGCTCATCACCTTGAAGGGTAGCCAGGCATTGAGTATTGGCAACAGCATAGTGGAAATTACAATGATAGCAGCTGCCCAGCTGACCGATTTCCAACGGTTCCACTGTTTTACGGTGCCGGCATAGCAGAGCATAAGCATACCACAGTAGAAATAGTAGGTGGAGGGGTAATATGACTTCATCAGCATCCATGCAGCGTCATTAGCAGGATTTAGAACGTAGGGTACCAATACGATGGAGCATAGGTAGCACAATACCTGTAGCTTGCGGTCGGGCCATACATAAGGACGGCTATCCTTTGTCTCTTGACATGTGTGGAACCACCTAATGGCAGCAAACATCCAACACGTTGTCAGATAAAACATCGCAGCTAGTCCATAGTAGTATAATTCGTTCATTAGTAGGTTCGTTTGTATTTGAAGTTAACACTGTTTCCTTTTTCGGGGTGCAAAGGTACAAAAAAATATTACTTCATATCAGTATGATATGGAGGAATTATTTGGCAATAGTTCGAAAATTGCGTTAATGTTTTACTGTGATGCTATCGATTCCTTGTTAACACCTTCTGTGAGATGCTACCATTTTTAATGTATATTCCTAAACAATAGCTGTCTGTTCGTTGCCCTGCCAGGTTATAATATACTGTTTTATCCGTTGAAGAACCAACTGATTGAATAGCAGTTTCCCCATCTATGTTGGCGTTAAACTCTATTTCTTGCTTGGGTAGAATGTAGTCACTGACGATATGGATATCACTGCCGTCATTCTGGGGCGTTGCAGGAATCTCTATCCACATCTCTTTATCTGGCAATAGTCCCATGAGTGACTTATTGGCACGAACTTCTCCGATGGCAAACCAAGCATCGCGATACAATGGTGCTATGCCCTCGTTGGTAACCAGCAGTCGGGTAGTGGAGCCGTCAGTTTTGCACTCCTTGACGGCAATCCGGTAGCCTGTGCTCATAGATGCTTCGCGGAAACGCTTAGCTGTTCCGTAAGTACTACCAGGGGCATCATTGGCAATCATAAAAGTAATATGATACTTAGCTGCCTGTTCTTCCCAAGTATGACCATACATACCATCAGGGTTCAGGAAGTTCTTCTGATCAGAACTGCTATAGTAGCTGATTTCTCCTCCGCATACTCCTTTCTTCCAACGGGTACCTTTGCCAATACTGTTCCAGCATTGTTCATTATATCCGTCCTTGGTGCCAATCTCGTGTGTCTTATGCATAAAAGAATCATCAAATAGTCCGAAGGAGATGTTCATCAGGGTAGAGTTTGCCAGGATGGGTGAATAGGTGTCATCACTTGCGTCTATAGATACGAGCCAGGGAAGACCGTCGGCAATGCTCTTCATGTGCTTAAAGAACTTTGTCTGGAAGGTCTTGGAAGGGAAGTTAACGCCTAATTGTACTTTGGTGCCGTATATATGGTATTCTGACCAGTGTCCGAATCCAACCTCCAGAAAGGCTATTCTGGCATCATGAGCATAGCGTTGGGCAAAGTCGGAATAGAATTGTAGTGTAAAACGTTGCAACTCTGTGTTACTCCAGTCGGCATAGTAGGTTGGACCATCGCCACTGGGGTCTTCGTTATATGTCTCGTTGTAATCGCTTCGTTGTTTTATGTAATCGGGTACAGCCGTTGTTCCCTTCTTTCCATCCACATCTGTTCCAGACGGATATTCGTATCTGAATCGTGCTACTAACTGGTGACCTCTACTGGCTACCTCGTTTAAGAGCTTGTCAAAACTGCTCCAGTCATATTCTATGGTTCCATCCTCTGCGCAACCCTTTACAACCTTGCATGGAAGACAATATGAAAACTCCAGTTGGATACTCTTTCCATATGTAGAGTTCCGCTTGGCTGCCTGTTCCGGCCATAGCACTAAACCTGTCATAGGTTGCGGATGTGTTATCTGGCGTTTAAGTGCCACACTTTGCCAAGTCTGTGCCTTACCGGCTATGGCTGCAAGACACCATAGTACAAGAATTAATGGTAGATATTTAATGTCGTATTTCATTATTGATGTGTGTGTATTTCATATTTTCCAGATACAAAGTTACGCTTTATTCTTGGAATGTGTGCGTAAATGACTTAATAATATGATTATTATTACTACCTTTGCCTCGAAAATACAGAATTGCAAATAAGCGGTGATAAAGGATGTACATTATAGTGTGCAAATAGATAGGAGGTTGAAGCCTTGTATCGATGCGGAGAACTTTGACGCTCTGTTAGAGTTGCTGTATTCTTTCTCCCATTCGCAATTCCGTACTGCCGTTTATATGATAGGAGAACGTTATGCTTCGGGATTGCCAAAGGACACATTCTGGAATCTGTTTGCTTTGTTACAACAACGGGATGCCAAGGCTTTTCTGGTTGTGATGCTGAAAGCCCTTTCGGTAAGAATGGCGAAGGGTGATGCTGCTATTAGTGACGATGGATTTGAGCGTCTCTGTGGTCTGATGAATGACATTGACAGACAGAAAACAATTGACTATCTGCTGCCATTTCTAACGGATGATGAGCAGGTTAGACAACTCTTTCATTGTTTCGGCATGCAGGAAGCCAGCGAGTGGATGCCTTATCTGATTAGGGTGAATACGCTACCCTGTGCCTTTGTGCTTTTTTCCTCATTACGCTATATTGAACACGAAAGGGATTATCTGGTACGTATAGCCTATTACCTGATGAAACGAGGTGACGGGCTTTCCTTTAATCTTGCCAGTCTGATGAAGGCATACTTTGGATTAGAGGAACTGAAGGGTACTTTCTCGCTTCAACTGAAACCATTTGAATTGGCCAGATTAGAGACGTCTTACAAGGCTTTCTGCGAGAAGATGGCTTAAAGTCCGCCAAAACTTACATCCTCGAATACGATACTGGGCAGCAGTTCTGTCTCCCAAGGGTCAACATCGTTTCCTAAATCTGAAACACGCTGCCATACATCCAATATATTACCTGTTATATTCATACCACTGACGGGCTGCACAATTACACCGTTCTGGATTAGAAATCCCTCTATTCCATACGAGAAGTTACCAGTTGTGGGGTCACAATTTCCTCCGTTGAAATCGGTGACTATGATGGTATTATCTGATTCGGCAATAAGTTGCTGCAAGGATTTATTACCACTTTGCATGATAAGGTGGTGTGTGCCCTGAGTAGTAGGTGACATCTTTAATTTATTTGCATAGATAGTATCTATGAAGAATGTATCTAGTATTCCCTCTGTGAATAGGCTGCGACGCTTTGTAGCTACTCCGTCGTAATCAAAATAACAGGCACCACGGGTTCCTGGGATGAGCGGATCATCAACTATATTGACGAGTAGTGAGAGTACTTGCTGGTGGAGTTTTCCTGCCAGAAAGGACATCTTACCGTGCAGGTATTGACCATTCATGGCATTCAGTATAGGTTGTAGGAAACTGCCTACAACGGGTGATTCCAAAATCATGCGGTATTGTCCGCTACTGGTGGGACGACTACCTATCTTACGCAAGGTTCTTTCTATGGCCACACGAGCAATACCTTCAGATGGCATGTCCTTAAGGAATATTCGTGTCTCACCCCAACCATCGGCTGGATGTTGTCCGTCCTTACCATCAGCCGTAGCAATACTGGTAAGGGTACACCGACTACTCTGCTCATAGCCTTGAAAACCGTTGCTGATGAGGTAATGGGCTTGGTGCTGGCGGTCGGTATAGTGAGTCTGAAAACTGATTAGGTTAGAATTCTGGGATATTCCCTCCTGATTGTTCTGTTGTGCCAGACGGAGTTTCTCGGATGGATCTATAGTGGAAAGCGATTCATCGAAGTTCTTAAGGTCAGGGCCTCCGCCTTTGTAATATCTGCTAGGGTCAGCAAGTGTTCGTGACTCATCAGGCTCCAGCATTTGTGTGGTTTCTGCTGCATGCTTGATGAACTGTTTGAGGGCTGAGTCCTGCAGATTGTTGGTATAGAAGAATCCATCGCGTCCGTCGATTAGCAGATTCATGGCCAGAGAAGACGCTGATGCATGAAGCATTTTCTCTATCTGTCCGTTACGGATATTGATATTATCCTCATGATTATTCATGAGAACGAGTTTGAAATCGGCATTAGGACAAATACGTCTGATTTCCTCAGCTGCTATATGTAATATTTCCATTATCTAATCCCTAATCTCTAATCTAAACTAATCAACCCACCACTAATTTATCAACCAAAACGGTGGGCAGTCCCTGACTGACGCCAACACGTTGTCCGCCTTTTCCGCACATACCGGCGCTATGATCAATCTTCAGATTATTGCCTACCATACTGATATGCTGAAGGGCTTGGGGACCGTTACCTATAATGTTCATGTCACGCAATGGGGTGGTGAGATGCCCATCCTCTATGAGCCACCCTTTCTTCATGAAGAAAGTGAAGTCGCCAGCTCCTATCTGTACCTGTCCGTTGGTAAAGGTTTGGGCATAAATACCTCGTTTTACGCTGCGTATGATATCCTCTTCTGTCGCTTCACCGGCACACATATAAGTACTACGCATTCGGGGTAGGGGCATATGGCGGAAACTCTCGCGTCGGCCGTTACCTGTACTCTGTACTCCAAAATGACGGGCGCTAATACGGTCGTGCAAATAGCTGTTCAGTATTCCTCCCTCAACTAGTACGGTACGTTGACCGGGGATACCTTCATCGTCGTAACGTAGCATACCTGCATCATAGGGCAGGGTACCGTCATCAACAATAGTGATATGGCTATCGCAGATGCGTTGTCCCAACTTGCCTGTGAAGATACTTTCGCCAGTGCGGATAAAGTCGGCCTCAAAGGCATGACCTATGGCCTCGTGCATAAGGATGCCGCTACTTCCTGCCGCTAGTACTACTGGCATTTCTCCACCCACTATTTGCTTGGCATCAAAGAGGAAGAGAGCCTGTTGTATGGTCTCTTGGAGGAGTTCTTCAATTAACTCTGATGTGATAAATTCTGCTCCTCTTTGGTACATTCGGCTGCCAAAGCCCATCTGTGTCTTGCCTTCTTTCTGCAGAACAACTGATATAAACAGAGTTGTACGTGGTCTATTGTCAGAAAATCCAGTACCCTCTGATGATACAAAAGTGACGTTCTGCATTCGTTGGGCAATGGTAGCCTTTACGCGTACCACCAGCGGACTGATTTCGTGTGCCCGTCGGTTGATGTTGAGCAGAATCCTTTTGGACGCAGTAGGCTCCAGCATGGGTGTCTCTGGCGTCAGGAGTGGGGTAGGTTTCAGCGCAGGAATCTCTATCGCAGCCCCCTTGCAAGGAATGCTTCCTGCAAAGCGTGCTGCCTGATGCATAGCCTCCGGGGTGAGGTCCATAGTATAGGCGTAGCCCGTCTGTGTACCTTGTACAACTCTTATGCCTGCTCCGTAGAGCATAACCTGCTGTGCCTGACTAACGCTTCCGTCCTGTAACTCAAGGCTACTGATGCGTGTATCCTCAAGGAATACGTCGGCATACTCTCCGCCTTTGCTAAGTGCGGTGGAGAGTACGCTGTATAATTGTTCGTTTGATAGTGGAAACATTGTTTGTATTTTGAGATGCAAAGGTAGTTTTTCTTTTAATTTCTGCCAAATGTTCAGAAATAAAAAACCCTTGCAGAACAGTAATAGCTTGCAAGGGCTTGTGATTTGTTTATTTCCGCTTAGAAATTGAAGTAACGCTTAGCATTATAATAAGATATATCTCTTACCATTTGCTCTATGAACGGCATCTCATCGGCAGGTAGCTTTCCATCCTCTACATCCTGACCAATCATATTACAGAGTTGGCGACGGAAGTACTCGTGACGGGGATAGGAGAGGAAAGAACGGCTGTCGGTAAGCATTCCTACAAATCTACTCAACAATCCCAATACGCTGAGAGCGTTCATTTGACGTTCCATACCATCAAGCTGATCATTGAACCACCAGCCGCTACCGAACTGGATCTTGCCAGGTGTGGGACCTTCCTGGAAGTTGCCTATCATAGTGGCCAGCATCTCGTTGTCTGATGGGTTGATACAATATAGAATTGTCTTAGCCAGATTGCCTTCGCTATTCAACTTGTCAAGGAAACGTGAAAGGCTTTCGCTGGTATTCCATGTACCTATACTATCAAATCCAGCATCCGGTCCTAACTGCTTGAACATGCGAGTGTTATTGTTTCGCATAGGACCATAATGGAACTGCTGTGTCCAACCAGCTTTAGCATCCTGACGGGCAAACTCAAGAAGCAGGGAAGAACGGAATTTGTTGACCTCTTCTGAGGTGGGTTGCTTGCCCTCCATCACCTTCTGGAATATCTGCTTAATTTCGGATTCTGTATAATCCTCAGCATAGAATTCGCTTAGGCCATGATCCGATAGACGACAGCCAAGAGAATCAAAATAATCATGTCGCTGTTGCAGTACATCTACTAACTCATTATAGTTGGTGATGTTACGTCCTGCTGTCTTACCTAACTTCTCAATATATGCCTTATATCCATCAGGATTCTCGATTGCCATAGCTTTGTCAGGACGCCATGTAGGGAGAACCTTGGGACATTGATCATTGGCTGTTTCTGCGGCATAGGCTTGGTGATATTCCAGGGTGTCGGCAGGGTCGTCTGTTGTGCAGACTGTTTCTACATTGTAATATTTCATCAGTCCGCGTGCAGAGAATTCAGGCAGCTTCAACTTCTCGTTACATTCCTCGAATATCTCGCGTGCCGTATTGGCATTCAGCAGTTTGTTGATGCCGAAGGCTGTACGGAGTTCAAGATGCGTCCAATGGTAGAGTGGGTTGCGCATGCAGTAGGGCATGGTCTCTGCCCATTTCTGGAATTTCTCCCAGTCGGAAGCGTCGCCTGTAATGTACTTCTCTTCTACACCATTGGTGCGCATAGCACGCCACTTGTAATGGTCGCCACCTAACCACAACTCGGTAATGGAACTGAAACGATGGTCTTCAGCCACTTCTTTCGGGTTCAGATGGCAGTGATAATCTATGATGGGAAGATGCTCGGCCTGCTCGTGAAACAACTTTTGAGCTGTTTCGGTCTGCAGCAGGAAGTCTTTGTCCATGAATGATTTCATATAATTACAGCTTAAAGGTTCAGGCTTTTGGCAATACCCAGTTCCAGTCCACGCAACTCTGCCAGACCACGCAGACGACCGATACAGCTATAACCAGGGTTGGTTTTCTTCTTCAGGTCGTCGCACATCTGATGTCCATGATCAGGGCGCATGACAATACTCTTCTGGCGTTTCTGCTGAATCTCAAGGAAGGCTTTCATGACCTCATACATGGGAACATCGCCTTCCAGATGGTTAGCTTCGTGGAAGTTTCCTTCAGCATCGCGCTGTGTGCTACGCAGGTGAACGAAGTCGATACGGTCCCAGAAACGTCGCATCATAGCGGGGAGGTCGTTCTGAGCACTTACACCAAATGAACCAGTGCATAGACAGAGACCGTTTGCAGGACTGGGAACTGCATCAACGAGTGCTTGGAAGTCCTCGGCTGTACTAAGGATGCGAGGCAGACCCAGAATAGACATTGGGGGATCATCGGGGTGAATAACCAACTTCACACCAGCTTTTTCGGCAGCAGGACAAACCTCTTTCAGGAAGTAGATAAGGTTAGCGCGCAGCTTCTCGGGTGTGATATCCTTATAGCGGTCTAACTCTTTCTGGAACTGCTCTAAGGTAAAACTTTCCTCAGAACCGGGCAGACCGGCTATCATATTGCGGGTAATGAGCTCTTTCTCGGCATCATCCATCTTCTCGTATCGTGCCTTTGCCTTTGCAATTTCCTCGGCTGAATACTCATTTTCTGCTCCTGGACGACGCAAGATAAAAAGGTCGAAGGCTACGAAGGCAGCACGCTCGAAACGCAGGGCACGACTTCCATCAGGCATTTCGTAGGCCAAATTTGTTCGTGTCCAGTCGAGAACGGGCATGAAGTTGTATGTTACCACATCAACGCCACATTCTCCCAGATTGATGAGACTTTGTTTGTAATTATCTATGTAAAGTTGGTAATTGCCTGTCTGTGTCTTGATATGCTCGTGTACTGGTACACTTTCGACTGCCGACCAGCGAAGTCCAGCATCCTCGACAATCTTCTTGCGCTTGAGGATTTCTTCCTTGGTCCATACCTCGCCATTAGGGATATGGTGCAATGCGGTTACTACGCCTGTGGCTCCAGCCTGACGGATGTCCTGCAGGCTGACAGGATCGTTGGGACCATACCAACGGAAACTTTGTTCGCAGAGATACATAATATATTTATGTTTTTGTTGTTAATGTTAGATAGAGAACGCATCGAAGCCGCCGTCAACAACAGAGAGTACTCCGGTAACGAAGCTGCTGGCATCGCTAATAAGATAATGTATAGTGCCGAAGAGTTCTTCGGGCTCTGCAAAACGTCCGGCTGGAGTATGTGCAATGATAGTCTTAGCACGGTCAGTCAGCGAGCCGTCCTCGTTGGTAAGCAGGGCACGGTTCTGGTTAGTTAGCAAGAAACCGGGTACGATGGCGTTGACACGCAGGCTGGGACTGAACTTTGAAGCAAGTTCTGTTGCCATGTATTTAGTGTAGTTGCCAATGGCTGCCTTTGCTGCTCCATAGCCAACAACACGAGTAAGTGGACGTAGGGCGCTCTCTGAGCAGAAATTAACAATGGCACCTTTTTCGTTTTTTGCCATTACGGGTACAAATACCTGAGTGGGGATTACCGTTCCGAAGAGGTTCAGCTCGACAACCTTCTTGAAGGCATCAAGGTCAAGATCGAGAAAGGTCTTGTCAGGTGCGATGGTGGCGCCAGCCATATTACCACCAGCAGCATTCAGCAGTACATCGATAGTGCCGAATCTTGCTACAATATCATCGCGATTCTGTTCCAAAACCTCTTTCTTCAGTACATCGGTTACCAAGAAGAGAGCCTCACCTTTCTTGTTCAACTCAGCTTCCAACTCCTTGCCTTGGTCTTCTATACGGTCCAGTACAACAACCTTTGCTCCCTGTTCTACCAAATAGTGGGCGATGTTCTTACCCAGAATACCACAGCCGCCAGTCAGAACGACGACCTTTCCATTAATATCAAATAAATTTTTCATTGTGTTAATATGTTTTTATTGTACATTGTTTATCTTTAGTCTCTTATTGCTTAACAGGCTTGAATCTAGGAACCAAAATCTTCAGACAGCACCATCCTACCATATAGGCAAGGGCACAGTAACAGAAAATAATGAAATACCCGGCAGTTTTTCCTTCGAAGCCGAGGAATGACATATTTGTCTTTGCTGCATAGTCGAACAGGTTTCCGGAAATCTTGTTGATGGCATACGAACTGATACCTCCTGCCAGACCGTTGATTCCTGTCATGGTGCCAATGGCTTTCTTTGGGAACAAGTCGCTTGCCACAGAGAAAAGATTGGCTGACCATGCCTGATGGGCTGCTCCGGCTATACCGATGAGGATAATTGGGAACCAGTAGCTATAAGCTCCCAGGGGTTGCGCAAAGAGGGTGAAAAGCGGGAATATTGCAAACACAAGCATAGCCTTCAATCTTGCGTCATAGGCATTCTGCCCAGTACGGTTGACGATTATGGTTGGCAGTTTACCACCGAGGATAGAAAGCATGGTGATGGCATAAAGCACAAAAATTAGCATCATAGCCACAGGATTATCTGATGGCAGATTATAGACATCGCTGATGTAAGCAGGAGTCCAGAAAAGGAAGAACCACCATACGCCATCCGTAATTAGCTTTGCCAGGAAGATAGCCCATGTTTGAGGGAAGGTAAGCATCTTCAGGAACGGTATACCTTTCTCTTTCTGTTCTATTTCTGCAGGAGTTGTCTCTGCTTGTGTATCTTGCTGGATGTATGCAAGTTCTTCTGCGTTAACGGCTTTACAATTTTCAGGCTTCTTATATATGAAAATCCAGAAACCTAGCCAGATGAAGCCAAGTGCGCCTATGATGACAAATGCCATTTCCCAGCCGTTACCGATGCCTAAGTTCTTGAAGTATCGTGCCAGCAAAGGAATGCTGACGGGAGCGACTAATGCACCAATGGTACTTCCAGAATTAAAGATGCTGGTTGCGTAAGCACGGTCTTTCATTGGAAAATACTCTGCCGTTACCTTTATGGCAGCAGGGAAGTTACCGCTTTCTCCAATACCTAATACAATACGTGATATGATGAAGCAATACGCGCTTACCGTACTGACAGCAATAGCAACTGATCCAGTAGCCTCAAAAAGTTCTTTTGTACTGCCCATATCCAGGTGCCACATGGTTGCCAGTCCGCATAAAGCGTGCATACAAGCACCCAGTGACCAGATGGCTATTGCCCAAAGATAACCTTTCTTTACCCCAATCCAATCCATGAATCGACCTGAGAATAGATTGGCAATGGCATAAACAAGCCCAAAGATAGCTGCTATGTTTCCGTAATCTGCATCCGTCCAGTGAAATTCAGGTGCGATGAAATCTTTCCAGGTTAAAGATAATACCTGGCGGTCCATATAATTCACGGTTGTAGCCAGGAAGAGCATTGTGCAGATGACCCATCTGTAGTTGGTCATCTTTTGCGTGGTTTTAGTGTTCATTTTTTAGGTTTATTTGCTTATTTTGCTTGCAAAGATAATAATAAATAAAATAGTGCACAATTATTTTGCATAAATTGTGCACTACCTTATATTATTTTTGCAATTATCGGGCTACTAACCCCTTTTCTTCTCTAAATACTCTGCAAAGATTCTTGCTGCACTCTCAACTTTCTGTGCACAAGGACGTTTTTTGTAATATTCTGCATTCCTTTCGTCGGGAACATAAGTGTTTTTGACAACTTTACATCCGTTCAAACCCAATAGCTCGGCACAGATGATAGAACCGTTTCTTTGTTTGAAGGTATCAAGAAGTTCCTGTACCACCTTGTAACAGGCTGCTTTCCCTTCGCGGTCATCACCTTCCGTCTGTCCACAATCCAGACCTGCCAGTATGACTAATCCAGAAACCGCACCACACATCATGCGCATTCGTCCCACGCCTCCGCCAAAGCCTGCTGCAATACGTTTGGATATTGTCTCGTCCAAACCATAAAGATCAGCAAAGGCAGCTACTACACTTTGCGAGCAACCGTATCCGCTCATAAAGAACTCAACGGCGCGTTGTATTCTGTCTTCTAAATTCTGACTCATCATTCCTGGATTATAGGTTTTCACATTCTTTCAGCCACAATGCTGAGGATGCATCACTTGGCATTCGCCAGTCACCTCGTGGTGAGAGAGAACAGCTTCCCACCTTGGGACCATCTGGCAGACAGCTGCGTTTGAATTGCTGGGCGAAGAACCTGCGGTAGAAAGTCTTGAGCCAATGCTTGATTGTCTCGTCGGTATAGGTTGTACCAAATGCTTCTTTTGTCAGGAAGTAAACCTTCTTTGGTCTGAACCCCCAACGGAGTGTATAATACAGGAAGAAGTCATGCAGTTCGTAAGGACCGACAAGATCTTCTGTCTTCTGTGTTATATTGCCTTGCTCGTCTGCAGGGATGAGTTCAGGGCTGATAGGAGTGTCAACAATGTCATGCAGCACGGTTCTTGTACTGTCGTCCTCTATGCTGTCGGCTACCCATTTCACCAGATGGCGTACAAGGGTCTTGGGCACAGAGGTGTTCACACCATACATACTCATATGGTCGCCGTTGTAGGTTGCCCATCCTAATGCCAACTCGCTGAGGTCGCCCGTTCCTATTACCAAACCGTTCATCTGGTTAGCAGCGTCCATCAGAATCTGAGTACGCTCGCGCGCCTGACTATTCTCGTAGGTGACATCATGGTTTTCAGCATCATGACCTAAATCCTTGAAGTGTTGAATGCAGGCATCCTTGATGCTTATCTCACGAATGGTAATACCTAACAGATTCATCAGGTTGACAGCATTGGTATAGGTGCGGTCGGTTGTTCCGAAGCCAGGCATTGTTATGCCCACGATACCTCTGCGGCTTATGCCCAAGCGGTCGAACGCTTTCACGCATACCAGTAACGCCAAGGTGCTGTCCAAACCTCCGCTTATACCCACCACAACGGTCTGTGCACCAGTATGACTGATACGTTTGGCAAGACCTTCTGTCTGAATGCTGAAGATTTCCTGACAACGCTCATCAAGATCCTTTCCTGTAGGAACAAAGGGATGAGCATCAATATTGCGGGTGAGACCGAATTCACGGGCTTCTGTTCTTTCTGTCTCAATGATGGTTGCCAAATCCTTTCTGGAGTTTGAGGCGCAGGTTGCGAAGGTAGTGTTGATTCTACGTTCCATTCTGATGCGCTCCACATCAATTTCTGTTTCCAGCAATTGTGTGCTCAACTCGTGACGAGGTGTCTCAGCCAGTAAACTTCCATTCTCGTAGATAAGACCCTTGGCACTGAAGACAACATCCTGCGTACTCTCACCGTATCCGCAACTGCTGAAAACGTAACCTGATATGGTACGAGCACTCTGCTGAGCCAGCAGACTCTTCAGATAGTCATACTTACCAACCAAGTCATTGTCTGCACTCAGGTTGAAGATGATTTCCGCTCCCTGCATAGCCATATAGCTGCTGGGTGGGATAGGGGCCCATACATCCTCGCAGATCTCCACGCCAAAGGTGCAGGATGGCGTACGGAACAGAATATACTGATTCAGAGGTACCTGTTGTCCGCAGATAAGTAGTGTACCTGCAGCAATGTCTATGCCACTGGTAAACCAACGTTTCTCGTAGAATTCCTTATAGTTAGGCAGGTAGGTTTTGGGTATCATCCCCAGAATCTTACCCTTCTGAATAACGGCTGCACAATTGAGCAGCGATCCTTTGTAAGGTACAGGCAGGCCTATAATGCTTATGATGTCCAGACTTCGTGTGAAATTCATTAGCTGGATGAGGGCCATTTCTGCTTCTTCCAAGAGGAGTTGCTGCTGAAAGAGGTCCTGACACGTGTAAGCCGTAAGCGAAAGCTCCGGCAGACAGATGATTTCAACACCATGACCTTCTGCCTGAACGATGAGCGATTCTATCTGCTCTACGTTATACTGGCAATCGGCCACCCTCACTGAGGGGATAGCCGATGCTACTTTTACAAAACCGTGATTCACCTTGTTATAATTTACGATTTGACGATTTACTATTTATAATTTTCCTCCCCTCGGGCAATCGCGGAATTGGAGCGATTGGGGAGCTTGCGACGGTGGGCAAAGGATAGGAGGGGGGGTTACTTAATCATATCCACACTTCTCTTTACGAAGCGAGTCAGAGCCTCACCCTTCAGCATGCCGTTCTGCAGCAATGCCAAGTCTATAAGTTGATGAACTCTCTCGTTGCCATCGGCATAGGCCTTCAGCACATCGTTCTTCTTCTTGTTCTCGGCCTGAATGTCTTCGCCACACTTCTTCAGGTCGTCTTTCTCCTCCTGAGTGATTTCCTCAGGTTTCTTCTTATCTTGCTCCTGACGCAGTACGGCCTGACGTGCAGAAAGTCCCTTGATCTCTGACTCGATGGGCTTGAGAGCTTCAGTCGTATTGGCTTCACTGTCCTCCAGAACCTGCTTGATAAGTGGAGCGTCTGTGTTCAGTACGATGGTGTACATATCAGGCATATCGCCATAGAAACTCATGCCTGGCTGCAGACGAGCCATCTCCTTCATTCGACGCATATACTCGCTTTGGGTGATCATTATGGGGAGCTGGTCTTCGCCAAGTGCCTGAACTTCTACGTGGAAGTCGGTCTTGTCTGTACGAGGCATCTGGCTGTTGAAGATACTTGACAGCTTGTCGCCTCTCTCTGCATCCAGCAGATTGCGCTTTGTCTCTTCCTTCTGGATCAGACGGTCTATTACATCGCCGTCCACACGGGTGAAGGTGCTCTTCTCCAGCTTACGTTCTAACATACCAACCAATGGAGTATCCAGCTGGCCGTCCATTAACAGCACACTGTAACCCTTCTGCTTGGCAGCCTCGATGTAGGTATATTGTGCATCGGGGTCGTTGGCATATAGGTAAACCAACTGACCGTCCTTGTTTGTCTGGTTGTCCTTGATAAGGGTCTTGTATTCATCCAGAGTGAAGTATTTGCCTTCTGTATCCTTCAGCAGGAAGAAGTTCTTGGCCTTCTCGTAGAAGTCCTCCTCAGAAAGCATTCCGTAGTGGATGAAGATCTTGATGTCATCCCACTTCTTCTCGAAGTCGGCACGTTCCGTCTTGAACAGGCTTGCCAGACGGTCGCTCACCTTCTTGGTGATGTAAGAGCTGATCTTCTTGACGTTGGAATCACTCTGCAGATAACTACGGCTAACGTTCAGAGGGATATCAGGACTGTCTATTACACCATGCAGCAGTGTCAGGAACTCAGGTACAATGCTTTCTACAGAATCAGTTACAAACACCTGGTTACAGTACAACTGGATTTTGTTGCGCTGCATCTCTATGTTGTTCTTGATCTTGGGGAAGTACAGAATACCCGTCAGGTTGAAGGGGTAGTCAACGTTCAGGTGAATCCAGAACAAAGGCTCGTCGGACATGGGGAAGAGGTGACGGTAGAACTCCTTGTAATCCTCATCCTTCAGGTCGTTGGGCTTCTTTACCCACAGAGGCTCTACATTATTTATTATATTATCCTCTTCGGTATCAACCTGCTTACCGTCCTTCCACTCGGTCTTCTTGCCAAAGGCAACGGGTACGGGCAGGAAGTGGCAGTACTTACGCAGCAGTTCCTCAATCTTGTTCTTCTCAAGGAACTCCTGGCAGTCATCGTCAATGTGCATAACGATGCTGGTACCACGGTCGGTCTTGTCTGCTTCCTCCAATGTGAAAGAAGGACTGCCGTCGCAACTCCACTTCATTGCTGGAGCATCCTGATAGCTCTTGGTAATGATATCTACCTGCTTGCTGACCATAAAGGAACTGTAGAATCCCAAACCGAAGTGGCCGATGATAGCGTTTGCATCATCTTTGTACTTGTCTAGGAAGTCGTTGGCGCCTGAGAAGGCAATCTGGTTGATGTACTTCTCAATCTCATCGGCAGTCATACCAATTCCACGGTCGGTAACGGTAATGGTCTTGGCATCCTTATCTACGCTGACGGTAACCTTCAGGTCGCCCAGCTCGCCTTTAAATTCGCCCTTGCCGCTCAATGTCTTCAGCTTCTGTGTAGCATCTACGGCATTGCTGACAATCTCGCGGAGGAAAATCTCATGATCGCTGTACAGGAACTTTTTGATTACGGGGAAGATGTTCTCTGTAGTAACCCCGATATTACCTTGTTTCATATCAATTTATGAGTTTTTGTTTATTATCCACAATAACAATCTTGTCTTCGCAGACCTCAGCCTTCAGCTCTGTTGCGTGTTCGTCCTGCATCAGTACGTCGCACAAGGGATCTTCCAGCATGGTTTGCAGGATGCGTTTCAGGGGGCGTGCTCCGTATTGCACATCATATCCTTTCTTGCCTAACAGTTGTCTTGCCTCTGATGTAACCTCTAACCTTACGCCCAGGTCTTCTACACGTCGCAGAAGGGGCTTTAACTCTATGTCTACAATCTTCTGAATACTTTCCTCGTCCAACTGGTTGAAGTAGATGATGTCATCCAGACGGTTCAGGAACTCAGGGGCGAACTGCTTCTTTAGGGCTTTGTTCACCAAATCCTTGCTCAATTGCTTATTCTGACTGGCATCCACTCCGCTTTGGAATCCCACGCCGCGTCCGAAGTCGCGAATCTGCTTTGTTCCGCAGTTGGATGTCATGATGATAATAGTATTTTTGAAGTCGATGGTTGCACCGTTACCGTCAGTCAGACGACCCTCATCCATCATCTGCAGCAGGATATTGAAGACATCCTGATGTGCTTTCTCTATTTCGTCCAGCAGCACAATGCTGTAGGGCTTACGGCGTACCTTCTCTGTCAGCTGACCGCCTTCCTCGAATCCTACGTATCCTGGAGGCGCTCCAACCATACGGCTTACGGTATGCTTCTCCATGTACTCGCTCATATCCACTCTGATGATGTTGTTGGCAGAGCCGAACATCTCCTCGGCCAGACACTTCGTGAGGTAGGTCTTTCCTACGCCGGTGGGACCTACGAACATGAATGTGCCAATGGGCTTCTTGGGGTCTTTCAAACCGATACGACTGCGTTGAATGCTGCGTGTAATGGCCTGAATGGCATCATCCTGACCAATGACGGCTTTCTTCAGGTTGCTTGCCAGATTTCTCAGCTTCTGGTTTTCCTCTTCACCTATACGCTGAACAGGGATGCCTGTCATCATACTTATTACATCAGCCACAATGGTCTCATCCACCTGTGGGCGATTGTTCTTGATTCTGGCTTCCCATTCCTTCTGCTTTTCCTGCAGGGCAATCTCTATGTTCTTCATCTGGTCGCGACATTCCGCAGCCAGTTCAAAGTCCTGTTGCTTTACGGCCTGGTTCTTCTTCTCCTGCAGCTCCTCCAGATGAGCCTCTAACTGAGTAATCTCCTCCGGAACGGGAACTTCCTGGATATGAACACGGCTACCAGCCTCGTCCATGGCATCTATAGCCTTGTCTGGGAAGCTTCGCTCCGTAACGTAACGGTCAGTCAGCAGGACGCAGGCAGCCAGAGCCTCTGGCGTATAGGTTATGTTGTGGTGTTCCTCGTAACGCCCCTTTAGGTTTTGCAGGATCTGCAGCGTCTCCTCCTTGGTAGTAGGTTCTATCATCACCTTCTGGAAACGTCTGTCCAGTGCACCGTCTTTCTCTATTGTCTTACGGAACTCGTCTGTTGTGGTGGCTCCTATGCATTGGAACTCGCCACGGCTCAGAGCAGGCTTCAGCATATTGGCAGCATCCATAGATCCTGCTGCTGCGCCGGCACCCACCAAGGTGTGAATCTCGTCTATGAAGACTATGATGTCGGGGTTCTTCTGCAGTTCCAGAATGATGCTACGCATTCGCTCCTCAAACTGTCCGCGATATTTTGTTCCGGCAACCACGCTGGCCATGTCCAGTACTATCACGCGCTTGTTCCATAGCAGGTGGCTGACTCTGTGCTGTACTATGCGCTGAGCCAATCCTTCTACAATGGCGCTTTTGCCCACACCGGGCTGACCAATCAGGATGGGGTTGTTCTTCTTACGGCGACTCAGAATCTGTGCCACGCGCTCAATCTCCTTCTGTCTGCCAATGACAGGATCTAACAAGCCGTCGGCTGCAGCCTGAGTCAAATCTGTGCCAAAGTTGTCCAGAACAGGGGTCTTGCCAGTCCCTTTCTTCTTTATCTGAACGATGGATAGTGCGCCAGTGTCATCACCTTGTGCTGCTGCCATATTGTCATCTTCCTCGTCATTATCCTCAGGCTCATTGCTTTGGTCCTTGATCTCCTCTGGGGCGTTACTATTCTGCTGCAGAATCTGTGTGATGGCCTGATAGGTTATGTTCATGCGTTCCAGAATCAGGCTGGCATCGCTGTCACCCAACTTCAGCAGTGCTAGAAGAACATGTATAATATATATGGTGTCAGACTTCATCTGCTTTGCCTCTAACACACAAACCCTCAGGATGCGTGATGCCGTAATGTCAAACCCCATGTCAGTCAGCGATGGCGGAACAGGCACTTGTTTCTGTTTGGCAATTGCCTCCAGTTCCTGTTTCAACAGAGACAAGTCGGGTTGTAGCTGCAACAGGACATCTCTGGCAGGATTCTGCTCTTTTTGCCGTAGTATGGCCAGAACCAAATGTATGGGTGTCACACAGTCGTTGTGCAGGCGTTCTGCTTCTTCTTTGCTGAAAGCCAGCACCGTATTCATTTCTGGTGAGAACTTTATTGTCATCTATCTGTTCCTCTGTTATATGTTATCACTAGTTATAATACAAAATGCGTGCCAATAGGAATTATTTTGCCGCATTGTCGCAATTATAGCCTAACCGGTCATCTTTACCCATAGCTAAGATGTATTACAATGCAAATGTACGGAATAGTTTTGTTCCATCCAATCTTTCACCTTATTTATTATATGTTTTTAATGGTTATTGGTTATTGGGTATTGAGATTAGCTTAGTGGTTTAGCTTTTTGCGGTTAGCGAAAATATTGAATTTAAAATTGCCCCTTAGAAGGGGCGGGGGAGGCTATTTCTTACCATTTAATCGTGTGCTTGTTGATTTATGTCAATAAAGAGGAATGTTTTTGTGCTTTCTTGTTCGGAAATTTGGTTTGTAGCGCAAAATCGGCGTACCTTTGCACCAGCAAAAGAAAACATAGTGTTGTTAGTTTTAGTTTAAGGTTAAAGAAAAGTTTTTAGGTTAATTAGTTAAGGTAAAGATTGTTACTTTAAGAGACGCAAGGTCTACCGTGAGGTAGGCCTTAGTTTTTTATATACCCCTTTACTTGTAAAAAATATAAAATCCCCTTCCTTTATTTTGAGGTAAGGGGATTGAAATTTAAATAGTATTGTTATTATTCCTCTTTGCTTTTAAGGATTATACGGTCTATGCAAAGCGGATACATAAAGCCTTGTTTAACCTTAGTGGCTTTTGTTGCACCCACAAGCATTAGGGTAGGATAGCTGTATCGAAGATTCTTGTATGAGTAGGGGAACTCAAAGTCCTCAAATATCTTAATGGTGTCCACCTTTGTGCCGTCATACTCAAAGTCCTGAGTAAATTTAGACATAACATCTTGGCTGGCATTTTTATTATAGCGCATCTTGGCTTTAAAACACATCTTGCTTGTGACAGAGATAGAGTCTACGAAGGCCTGTCTGTTGCGGACACTTTTTGTGAATTCTTGTAAGAGATACTGTCAATCTGCATAACATGGTATTACACCGTCTGGTTGTTAGACAAGTGTAGGACTACCTTCTGTGCAAAAGTTGCCTGTGCGCATGCCATCAGTAGCATTGACACAATTACTCTTTTTACCTTCATAATATAATGATGTGTTATCGTCAGCACCTTAGAATATTATGGAGAAACGACCCCAATGGATGCCGCTGTTTCCGTTCCCGTTGACAAATAAAGAATAGTTGTATCCTAAGGACAAGTGTTTGTCAATTAGGAAGCCTACACTGAGATCCAGGCCGAAGCAATGGGCATCTCCTTTTACCTGGCCCCATAACGTTGTTGTCCGAAAAAACGTATCAACATACATATAAGTGTATCCTGGAGTGGCATCGGCATAGACGCCAAATCTCTTGCCAAGGGGAGCGTTAAGTCTCAGACCCATCAGCCTGACATTTACAATACCTACATTGTCAGGTGTTTCATATTCTCCCCAGCCAGACATAAAGGAACCACCAATGAGGTTCAATCCAAAATTAGGGGTGAATTCTCTCCTAAACATCAAACCGGCCCCCCAGGCATCCTGCACGTAAAAGTCGAACTGTCCTGTATAACGCGGTTCCCACGTCTCTGTTGTACCTGTACTCTGGTTGCGTTGCGCATTAGAACTAAGCGATGCAAAACTCACTAATACCAATAATAGAAACTTTTTCATTTTTTTGTGTGTTATTTACAATCTTTTTCAAAATCAGTTATGCAAAGATATAAAAAATCGGTGAATCGGTATGGATAAGACTCGGAAAATTTAAAAATAATCCGATTTTTCTTTCTCTCTTTAGGAAAATCATTATCTTTGCACTGATTATTTCAATTTTAAATGTTGTTTGATATGAAGAAATTCCTTTTGGCGGGCATGACGATGCACTAACAATGCCACCTATACCTTTGGTTCTGACGGCTGGATAAAGAGCATCAACTCGGATTACTCATTCCATATCATGGGTCAGAAATTTGAGACCAAAGCCAAGGTTATCCTAAAGCAGTAAAGTCTAACATCTATTGTCTGAATTCTGAAAATAATTATCTTCTTGTCATTGATTCAGGATTTTTGCTGCCACGTGAGGAAAAACTCATTAGTGCACGTAGGAATTTTTGCGGCCTCGTGTGGGAGTAAAAATATAACGTTATAGCGTTTGGTTTACTTCAGCATTATGATATCACTCCATCGGGTGGTGGGGTTCTTGTTTCTATTGTTGTGCTTGATGGCATCGGGAAAGACTTCTGCTTTCTTCTCATTGCTTTTTGTGTATAACTATTTACAAATAAGTGCGAGAAAACCAAAGAAATTAAGCAGAATTGGTAAAGTTTTCTTTCCTTATTCGATGAATTCATGATTTTTATTGTAACTTTGCCGTCGTAAATATCTAATTTAGGTTTATTATGGGATTCTTTAATTTCTTCTCAAAAGAAAAGAAGGAGACTTTAGATCACGGTCTGGAAAAGACCAAGGAAAGCTTCTTTGGCAAACTGTCAAGGGCTGTTGCCGGCAAGTCTAAGGTGGATGATGATGTGCTGGATAACTTGGAGGAAGTCTTGGTTACCAGTGATGTGGGTGTAGATACCACACTGAACATCATACAGCGTATTGAAGAACGTGTAGCCAGAGATAAATACGTCTCAACTAGCGAGTTGAACAATATCCTGCGTGACGAGATTTCTCAGCTGCTGACGGAAAATAACACCGATGATACCGAAGGCTTTAAGGTGCCTGAGGGAAAGAAACCCTACGTTATCATGGTAGTTGGTGTGAACGGTGTAGGCAAGACTACTACCATAGGTAAGCTGGCCTATCAGTTCAAGCAGGCAGGCTATAAGGTAATGCTTGGTGCTGCTGATACCTTCCGTGCCGCCGCCGTTGAACAGCTGGTTATCTGGGGCGAGAGAGTAGGCGTTCCCGTAGTGAAGCAGAATATGGGCAGCGATCCTGCCAGTGTGGCCTACGATACGCTGAACAGTGCCATAGCCAATGATATTGACGTTGTACTGATAGATACGGCAGGACGACTGCATAACAAGAAAGGTCTGATGGACGAACTCTCCAAGATTAAGCGCGTAATGCAGAAACTGGTGCCTGATACACCGGATGATGTGATGCTGGTACTGGACGGCAGTACAGGACAGAATGCCTTTGAACAGGCCAAGCAGTTCACCCAGGCAACAGATGTCACCAGTATGGCCATCACCAAACTGGATGGTTCAGCCAAGGGTGGAGTAGTGATAGGTATTAGCGACCAGTTCAAGATTCCTGTCCGCTACATTGGCTTAGGCGAGGGAATGGAAGACTTGCAAGGCTTTAACCGCCGCGAGTTTGTGGATTCGCTTTTCAATCATTAGGAACTGGTTAGCGGTTAAGGGTTAGCGATTAGCGGTGTTTGAATTTTGAATATGAACGTAAAATTCTTCACTTTTCACTCTTTCACTTTTCATTAAAAAATGACAGTTGATATTATAACACTTGGTTGTAGCAAGAATCTTGTTGATAGCGAGAAACTAATCCGTCAGTTTGAACTGAACGGCTTCAACGTTACCCATGATGCAGAAGACCCTCAGGGCGAGATAGCTATTATCAATACCTGCGGTTTCATCGTTGATGCTAAGGAAGAGAGTGTCAATATGATTCTGGAGATGGCTCAGCGCAAACAGACGGGTAACCTGAAACAGTTGATTGTAATGGGTTGTCTCTCTGAAAGATATCTGCATGAGCTGAAAGGCGAATTGCCGGAGGTTGACCGCTTCTATGGCAAGTTCGACTGGGAGAAGATTATATCAGACCTGGGACGGACCTATCACAAGGAGGCTTGCAACTCAAGACGTATTACTACGCCCGGCCACTATGCCTACCTGAAGATCAGCGAGGGCTGCAACAGAACCTGTTCCTATTGCGCTATCCCCATCATTACCGGTGCACATAAGAGCCGTCCCATAGAAGACATCCTGTCTGAAGTACAGGAACTGGTATCAAAGGGTGTTAAGGAGTTCCAGGTCATTGCTCAGGAGTTGACCTATTACGGGTTGGATATATATAAGGAGCGTAAGATTGCCGAACTGGTAGAACGTATTGCCCTAACACCTGGAGTGGAATGGATACGTCTGCATTATGCCTATCCTACGCAGTTCCCCTTGGAACTGCTGAAGGTGATGGCTAAATACGATAATGTCTGCAAGTATCTGGATATAGCTCTGCAGCATTGCTCGGACAGCGTTCTGGCCAATATGCATAGGAATATCACCAAGGAACAGACCTACAGCTTGCTGGAAACCATCCGTAGGGAAGTGCCTGGTATTCATATCCGTACAACGCTTATGGTGGGGTATCCGGGCGAGACGGATGCCGACTTCAATGAATTGGTGGATTTCGTAAAGTGGGCTAAATTCGAAAGAATGGGCGCTTTTGCCTATAGCGAAGAAGACGGAACTTATGCAGCAGAACACTATACTGACGATGTTCCGGCTGAAGTTAAGCAGGCAAGACTGAGCAAACTGATGCGTGTTCAGCAGAATATAAGCTTGGCACATCAGGAGGATAAGGTAGGGAAGACGTTCATGATTATTTTAGACCGACTGGAAGGCGACTACTATATAGGAAGGACAGAATTTGACTCTCCTGAAGTAGATCCTGAGGTTCTTATCCGCAGAACAAAGGATCTGAAGATTGGTGAATTCTATAACGTACAGGTTGACAGCGCTGAAGAGTTTGACCTGTATGCTCATTTAGTATAAGAAATATCAGATTGTAATATGAATAATAAGGAATTTTTGGCAGCCTTGGGCGCAAAGACAGGTTACAATGCCAAACAGACGGCACAGATGGTTATGGATACCATCAGAGTCATAACTGACGAATTGACCGAGGAAAATACAGTCGGTATTACAGGTTTCGGCACATTCGAAGTAAAGAAGAAACTGGAACGTGTTCTGGTGAACCCTTCAACCAAACAACGTATGCTGGTTCCGCCTAAGATGGTGGTCAACTTCAAGCCGAATACGGGAATGAAAGATAAGGTTAATGGTAAATAAGTTACACAATGGAAGGTAAAGTATTACTTCAAGACTTGGCACAATCATTAGCCGCCAAGAGAAAGATACAGCGCAAGGATTCAGAAACGTTTCTGAAAGCATTCTTTGAAACCATAAGCGAGGGCATCCTGCAAGATAAAATCGTTAAGATAAAAGGTCTTGGCACCTTTAAGATGATAGAAGTACAGGACCGCGAGAGTGTAAACGTAAATACGGGCGAGAGAATCGTGATTCCAGGCCACTCCAAAATTACATTTACCCCAGATACGGAACTGAAGGATGAGGTGAACAAACCGTTTGCTCTTTTCCAGACAGTTATCATTAACGAGGGCACTTCCATAGAGGATATGGAGAAGGTTGATAAAGTGGAAAGTGAAGAACTGAAAAATGAGCCTATTGTAGAAGAGAAAGTGGAAGTTCCTGAGCCAAAGGTTGTAGCTGAAACTGCCGACCCCGTGGCAACAGAAGAAACGAATATTCCAGTGATTCCGGAAAATCCGGAAAAACCGGAGCCAATCGCAGATGAGAAGCCCTGTACAGAACAGCTTTGCATTCCCGCTAAGCGTAGCTGGTGGTATGTTAGTCCTGCCATGACGGCATTACTCTTTGCCTTCTTCTGGATTGTTGGATTGGTGGGATACTTCATTGGTAGTAATGGTCGGATTCAGCTGGAGAATATCATCCAGAAATCAGCCCAGGAGACAATAGTACAGGTAGATACTGTCTTTGTTGAGAAGATTGTGAAGCCAGATTCTGCGTATATTCAGAATTTGAAGGACTCCCTGAAAAATGTAATTACGCAGGTAGGTAAGATAAACAAGGAACAGCCTGCTCAGGTGGCAAAGCCAGCCCCCAAAACAGAGGTAAAGCCTGCATCGGAAACCAAGAAGGTGCCTGCTGCTGAGCAGAAGAAATCGCCTGTCGCCTTCGAGATTGTCGGCTATAAGGGAACCCGCACTATCCAGTGGGGTGATTATCTGCTGAAGATTGTCCGTCAGGAATATGGCACGGATGATGCTCTGAGATATGTGATATCCTACAACAATTTCACAGACCCCAATAATTTGCCTGTGGGAACAGAGATTAAATTACCGAAATTAAAACAAAAATAACACAACTATTATCTTATAGATAATCATTTAACAGAATTAAACAATAGTGTAACCTTTTTTTGTATTGTGTGTGTTGTAAATATCTTTGAAAAGTAGTAATTTTGCGCTCAAAAAGATAAAAAATACAATACAAAAATGGCAGAATCAATAGATATTCGCGAACTGAATGAGCGAATAGAGAAACAGAGTGGTTTCGTAACCAACTTGGTTACAGGAATGAACCAGGTGATTGTTGGACAGAAGCATCTAATAGAATCACTGTTGATAGGTTTGTTGAGTGATGGTCATGTCTTGCTGGAGGGTGTTCCCGGTTTGGCTAAGACAAAGGCTATCAAGACCTTGTCTCAGTTGGTTGACGCCAAGTTCAGCAGAATACAGTTTACTCCCGACCTTCTTCCTGCTGACGTTATAGGTACAATGATCTATAGCCAGAAGGATGAGAAGTTCCTGGTTGAACAGGGTCCTGTTTTTGCTAACTTCGTTTTGGCAGATGAAATCAACCGTGCTCCGGCAAAGGTACAGAGTGCCTTGCTGGAAGCTATGCAGGAGCGTCAAGTTACTATCGGTAAGACAACTTTTGCTCTTCCCAAGCCTTTCCTGGTACTTGCAACACAGAACCCCATTGAACAGGAAGGTACCTATCCTCTGCCTGAGGCTCAGGTGGACCGTTTCATGTTAAAGGTTATAATTGACTATCCCAAGTTGGAGGAGGAGAAGCAGATTATCCGCCAGCAGATTTCCGGTAGTGATGACAATGTACGTCCCGTTGTATCAACGGAGGATATCACCAAGGCTCGCGAGGTGGTTCGTCAGGTTTACCTCGACGAGAAGATTGAGCAATACATTGCCGACATCGTCTTCGCCACTCGTTATCCTGAGAAATATGGCTTAAAGGAGATTCAGGGATACATTGAGTTTGGCGCTTCACCACGTGCCAGTATCAACCTTGCCCTTGCTTCAAAGGCCAATGCATTCATTAAGCATCGCGGTTATGTGATTCCTGAGGATGTTCGTGCTGTTGCTTATGATGTGCTGCGTCATCGTATTGGTCTGACCTACGAGGCAGAGGCCAACAATGTCACCAGTGAGGAGATTATCAGCAAGATTATCAATAAGGTTGAAGTGCCCTAAAGCAGTTCATGGTTCATAATTCATAGTTGGTGGAAACATCAGAAATTTTAAAGAAGGTTAGGCAGATAGAGATCAAGACCAAGGGCTTGAGTAATAATATTTTTGCCGGCGAATACCACTCCGCATTCAAGGGACGTGGTATGGCCTTCAGTGAAGTGCGTGAGTACCAGTATGGCGATGATATAAGGGACATTGAATGGAATGTCACAGCCCGCTTCAACAAACCCTACGTAAAGGTTTTTGAGGAAGAACGTGAATTGACCGTAATGTTGCTTATAGATGTCAGCGGTAGTCTTGACTTTGGTACTCAGAATCAGACCAAGCGTGAAATGGTGACGGAGATTGCTGCTACATTGGCATTCTCTGCTATCCAGAATAACGACAAGATAGGTGTTATCTTTTTCTCTGACAAGGTGGAGAAGTTCATTCCGCCTATGAAGGGACGCAAGCATATCCTGTACATCATTCGTGAAATGCTTAACTTTAAACCAGAAAGCACAAGGACGGATGTTGGCTTTGCCCTACAGTATCTGACTCAGGCTATAAAAAGACGTTGTACAGCTTTTCTGATTAGTGACTTTATTGATAAGAACGACTTCTGCCAGTCTCTGTCAATTGCTAACAGAAAGCATGATGTAGTAGCTATTCAGGTCTATGACAAGCGTGTTGCAGAACTTCCCAACATCGGTTTAGTGAAGATGCATGATGCTGAGACTGGATACGATATGGTTGTAGATACAAGTAGCAGAAAGGTCAGGGATGCTCAGTACAGGTGGTGGAATAACCTGAACCTGAAGTTGAAGGATACCTTTAACAGAAGTAATGTGGATTCTGTCAGCATCCGTACCGACCAAGACTATGTTAGTTCTCTGATGTCGCTATTTGCGCAAAGAGGTTGAAAATGATTGTAAATTGTTATGCGTATAAGTAAGATTCTTCTTGGGTTGGCTTTGTTATTACCAGTACTGCGTGGTAATGCTCAGGTCATAGTGGATGTTAAAGTCGACAGTCTGCAGCTATTCATTGGTGAGCAGACTAACCTGACCCTTGGCGTGACCTTAGGATCAAAACAGAAACTACAATTGCCTACGCTGAAGAAAGGCGATCAGATAATCCCCCTTGTGGAGGTTCTGAATGTTCAGCGGCCTGACACCAATTACATGGATGACGGGAAGAGAATGGAGATTATCCAGCGTTATACCATTACGGCATGGGATTCTTCGCTGTACTACCTGCCTCCTTTTGAAGTGAAAGTGGACGGCAAGAAGTATGCATCTAAAAGCTTGGCTATAAAGGTTTATACCATTGATGTGGATACGCTGCACATAGATAGATTCTATCCGCCTAACGGCATTATGGATGTACCTTTTTCTTGGAACGACTGGAAAAATGTTGTATATAGCTCTTTCTTAGTAGCTTTACTGCTTATTATCTGTGTAATACTGTACTACCATATAGTCAATGGCAAGCCAATAGTCAGGATTATACGCAGAAAGAAGGTGCTGCCACCCCATAAGGTTGCCATCAATGAGATAGAACGTATCAAGGCCGACCGTAAGTGGGCTAACGAGGATAGTAAGGAATACTATACGTTACTTACAGATACGCTGCGTACCTATATCAAGGACAGATATGGATTCAACGCAACGGAGATGACGTCAGCAGAAATAATCGAACGTTTGGTAGCAGACAATAATGAAGAGGCTTTGGCAGAATTACGTGAGATATTTACTACTGCCGACCTTGTGAAATTTGCTAAGTACGTTACCCAAATTAATGAGAATGATGCCAATCTGGTGGCTGCACTGGAATATGTCAACCAGACCAAACAAGAGGTTGATCCCAATGCGAAACCGGAGCCGGAGGTAATAAAGGAAACAGACCAGAAGAGAATGAATCAGGTGCTGGCAGCTCGCATAGTCATGGGAGTGTTAATAGTAATCTCACTGTGCCTAACCTGCTGGCTGATTTGGCGTACCTATGATATATTGCTTTAGAATATTTGAATTATGACATTTGCATCTCCAGCATATTTTTTCCTGTTGTTGTTGCTTATACCATACATCATCTGGTATATGCTGCAACACTTAAAATCTACGCCTTCTATACGGGTAAGTAGTCTGAACGGATTGCATCATGCCCTTAAGACATGGCGCAATTATCTGCTGCATTTCCCCTTTATACTTAGAATAGCCTGTTTCGTCTTTGCCGTTATTGCTTTGGCAAGACCTCAAACAACCAACAACTGGAGCACCAAGCATACTGATGGCATAGACATTATGCTTTGTATGGATGTCAGCACCAGTATGCTGGCAGAAGACCTTAAGCCCAACCGTATAGAGGCTGCAAAAGAGGTTGCTATCCAGTTTATTACGGGCAGACCTAATGACAACATCGGTCTGACCTTGTTTGCAGGTGAGGCGTTTACGCAATGTCCTATGACGGTAGATCATGCTGTCTTGCTGAACCTTCTGAATGGTATGAGAGTGGATATGGCTCAGAATGGAATGATAGAAGACGGTACTGCTATTGGTATGGGAATTGCTAATGCGCTTACCCGACTGAAAGACAGCAAGGCAAAGAGCAAGGTTATCATTCTGCTGACAGACGGAACAAACAACAGGGGACAGATAAGTCCTAATACAGCAGCAGAGATTGCCAAGAGCTTTGGTATTCGTGTCTACACCATTGGCGTTGGAACAAATGGAACAGCTAGGTATCCGATGCCAGTAGCAGGTCATATAGAATATATAAATGTACCTGTTGAGATAGATACAAAGACTCTTGCTTCTATCGCCAAGAAGACTGACGGAGAGTTTTATAGGGCTACTAACACACAGAAGCTCTTTGAGGTATATAAGGAAATTGACAAACTGGAGAAAACAAAGATGAATGTCAAGAAGTACTCTAAGCGATACGAGGCTTTCGGCATTTTTGTTCTTCTTTCGCTCCTGTCATTGGTATTAGAGATTGTATTAAGGAATACATATCTGCAAAGGATTCCATAAAAGAAGTGGCTTTATGTTAAGATTTGAATATCCTAATCATTTATATTTCTTCCTAGTATTGATTTTGTTGATACTAGTACATTATTATTCTGTATACAGAAGAAAACACAAGCTAAACAAATTTGGAGAGAAGGCTCTTGTCAATGACCTGCTGATAGATGTTTCAACATGGAAACCTGAGGTCAAGTTCTGGTTATGTATGCTAGCCATTTCCATGTTTATCATTGCCTATGCGCGTCCTCAGTTCGGAACCAAGATTGACAAACGCGAGCGTATGGGTATAGAAGCTATTATCGCCATAGACGTCAGCAATTCAATGTATGCAGAGGATGTAAAGCCCAACCGTCTGGAAAAAGCCAAGATGATGATGAGCAACATGGTTGACGGTATGAAGGATGATAAGGTAGGACTGATAGTATTTGCCGGACAGGCTTTCACGCAGATTCCCATCACAAGCGACTATGTCAGCGCCAAGATGTTCCTTGAGACCATTTCTCCTTCAATGATTTCTGTTCAGGGTACCGATATAGCAGAGGCTATCCGTCTGGCATGTAAGAGCTTTACCCAACAGGAGGGTGTTGCTAAGGCTATTTTCTTGATTACCGATGGAGAGGACAATGAAGGCGGAGCTATTGAAGCAGCCAAAACTGCCGCTGAAGCTGGCATCAGAGTATATATATTAGGTATTGGCGATCCCATGGGAGCTCCTATTCCTATTCCCGGTTCCAATCAGTATATTATTGATGACGAAGGTAATACCGTTGTGTCTAAACTGAATGAAGATATGTGTCGCGAGATAGCAAGAGCCGGTAAGGGGTCGTATATCTTTGTAGACAACAGCTCATCAGCACAGAAGAAACTCTCGGAGCAAATAGAGAAACTTGCTAAATCTAAGATTGAAAGTCAAATATATAGCGAATATGACGAACAGTTCCAAGGTTTTGTTATTCTTGGTATAATATTCCTAATACTGGAAGTGCTCTTCCTGGATCGTGCAAGTCATCGCAAATTGTTTTCAAATCTTCTAAGAAAAAGAGATTATGTCAAATAGAGTCGTAATAGTTATATTTTTCTTGATTGCCTGTTTGAGTGTTATAGCTCAGACCGACAGAGACCACATCAGAAGAGGAAACAGACTGATGCGTGATACACTGTTTGCAAAAGCACAGGTGGAATACCAGAAAGCAATAGAAAAGGATAATACCAATGCTATTGCCCACTATAACTTGGCCAATGCTCTTCTGTACCAGAACAAGGCTGAGGATGCATGGAAGGAATATGATACAGCATCAAAGTTCGAAAAGAATAGAATTCGTCTGGCAAAGATATATCACAATATGGGCGTGCTGATGCAACAGGCAAAGCAATATGACAAGGCTGTTGCCTGTTACCAGAATTCCCTCCGTAATGACCCAACCAACAATCAGACACGTTACAACTATGCCCTGAGCCTGTATATGGCAAAGCGTACTCCTGCCAGACAGGATAATCAAGACCAGCAGCAAGACAAGAATGGCCAGAACGAAAAAAAAGAGCAACAGAAACAGGAACAAGAGAAACAAGATAGGAAGAACGAGCAAAAGCAAAAAGAGGAGTCAAAGCCTGACATGAGTAAGGAGAATGCAGAGCAGATGTTGAAAGCTGCCATGCAGGACGAAAAATCCACTCAGGAGAAAATGCAGCGTGCTCTTCAGCAACCCCAAAGGAAGCATTTGCAAAAACAATGGTAAACTAAATCAGAAAGATGAAAAGACTATACTCAATATTAACCTTATTAATCATTTTTGCAGAATTCGTTTCTGCTCAAGTTACGCTGAAGATTCAGGCACCTAACGTTACTGAGGTTGGTAGAAGAATCAGGGTCAGCTATGTAGCTAACACTCAAGATGTAGATGATATCCAGGTGGGTGATTTCCCTGGTTTTAATGTCTTATATGGACCAAGTACTAGTAGTTCCAGTAGTTTCTCTATGATTAATGGTAAGACTACCCAAAGTAGTTCTATGACTTTCACCTATATGCTTGTTGCTAAGGAAGAAGGTAAATTCACTATTCCTGCGGCAACCATTAAAGTAGATGGGAAATCCTATAAAAGTGGATCTGCTGTAATAGAAGTCCTGCCCTCAAGCGGTAATACGCAAGGTAATAATCAGCAGTCTCAGTCTGGAAGACAGCAGAATAATAATCCTTCACGTCAGCGTGGTCATACAAGTGCATCTGACATAAGCAGCAATGATCTTTACATGACTGTGACGGCAAGCAAGAAGAAGATTTATGAACAAGAAGCTGTCCTCCTTACCTATAAGCTATACACACTTGTCACCATTCAGCAGATAGCTGGTGAGATGCCACAGTTGGATGGCTTCCATGTTCAGGAGGTTGATTCAAAGGCACAGATGACATTGAAGTATGAACGTGTCAACGGAAGAACCTACGGAACAGCTGTATGGCGTCAGTATGTTTTGTATCCCCAAAAGACAGGTAAACTGAAGGTGCCAAGTATAACCTTTGACTCTCAGATTGAGATTCAGAATACCAGCATGGACCCCTTTGATGTATTCTTTGGCGGTGGTTCACTTAATCAACTAGTCAAAAAAAGCATTGTTACTCCTGCCATCGAGATAGAGGTCATGCCTTTACCTTCTCCCAAGCCAGCTAATTTCGCCGGTGCTGTAGGTAAATATACAATCTCTGGTCAGTTGACTCCAGAACAGGTAAATGCCAATGATGCAGCAACCCTTCGACTTATAGTTAGTGGTCAGGGTAACATGAAGTTGATGAAGGCTCCGAAGGTTAGTTTCCCTCAGGACTTCGAGATTTATGACCCCAAAGTTTCCGACAAGACAACTAACACTTCATTGGGTGCAAAGGGTAATGTGGTTTATGATTATGTAGTTGTTCCCCGTCATGGTGGTAAATTTTCTATTGCACCTATTGAATTCTGTTACTTCGATCCTGATGCTCATTCGTATAAGACATTAAAGACTGATTCTTTCAGCATTGCTGTTGCTAAGTCAAAGACCACTGGTTCCTCAAATTATCACGAACAAGAGGATCTGAAGATTCTGAACAATGACATCAGATATATTAAATTAGGAAATGTAGACGGAACGGCATCAGACACCTTGTTCTTCGGCAGTATGTCTTACTGGATGTATTATATTGTTTCAACTGGTGTGTTTGTACTGTTGCTGATTCTCTTTAACAGACATATTAAGAAGAGTAGGGATATATCCGGTATGCGAGTTCAGAAAGCCGGTAAGGCAGCCTCTAAGCGTTTGAAAACAGCTGCTAAGTTGATGAAACAGCATCAGGGTGAAGCCTTCTACGATGAGGTTATGAAAGCACTTCTGGGCTATGCTGGAGATAAGCTTAATATTCAGAAGTCTGATTTGAACAAGGAAAATGTAAGTTCATCCTTGCAGTCTTTCGGCGTTCCTCAGGATATCGTAGATTCCTATATGAACCTTATCAGCGAATGTGAGTTTGCCCGTTATGCTCCAGGTGATCCTGACGCTACTATGGAGAAGATTTACTCATCAGCATCTGATGTAATAAATGAGTTGGATTCTGCAATAAAGAAAAAGAACAGTAAACTAGATTCTAATATGAAGCAGTTTGTCATTATATTGGCCTGTGTATTCTCATTCGCATTAAATACCTTTGCTGCCGAACCAAGCCTGAAGGAACAGGCAGATTCCGCTTATTCGCATGAGCAATATGATAAGGCAATCAAACTATATGAGAAGTTAGCCCAAAAGACTGCTGACTATAAGGTTTACTATAATTTGGGATGTGCTTATTATAGAATTGACAATATAGCCAAGAGTGTTCTTTGGTTAGAGAGAGCATCCAGACTCAATCCCAGCGATGAAGACGTGCAGTTTAATCTGACATTAGTGCGAAATAAGACAATAGACAAGATTACTCCCAAGCATGAGATGATAATCGTATCTGCCTTCAAGAAGGTGGTAAATATGTTGAGCCTTGAGAAATGGAGCAACGTAAACATTACGCTGTTTATCCTAACATTTGTCTTTATTTCTCTGTTTTTCTTCTCAAATGTACTTTCATTCAGAAAGGTCGGCTTGTTTATGTCTATCTTTTGCATTGTCTTATGTATTTTGGGTAATGTCTGTGCATATCAACAGCGTTCTATGTCAATGAATCGCGTCAACGGCATCGTTATGGATCCTGCTGTTACCGTCAAGAGTACGCCTACAGAGAGTGGCAGTGACTTGTTCGTGATACATGAAGGAACCCGCGTAGAGATTAGAGATTCAAGCATGAAAGACTGGTTCGAAATACAGATTGCTGATGGCAAGATAGGCTGGATACCTAAGAATTCACTTGAACTAATATAATAAGGTTATGAGTATAATTGACCAATTGATTTCCTTCGACAGATCATTATTCTTTTTCTTAAACGGAAGTGATTCTGCTTTCTTGGATGGTATATTCATGTCATTCACTAAGGTTGCTACCTGGATACCTCTATTCCTGTGTATGCTCTATGTTGTTATCAAAAACAACAATGCACGTCGTTGGCTAATTTTAATAGGTTTAACCATCTTGTTGATTGTTGCGTCAGACCAGTTCTCAAGCGGTCTTTGCAAACCTTTCTTTCATAGACTTAGACCTTCCCATAACCCTGCTATGGTTGGTGTAGTGGATTTAGTAAATAATTATAAAAGCGGACAGTATAGCTTTATCTCAGGTCATGCCACCAACACCTTTGCTATAGCTATTTTCTTCTCGTTGATTTTCAGAAACAGAAAGACTACTGCCATGCTTTTCTCATGGGCATTGCTTTCTTCGTATAGCAGAATATATTTGGGACTTCATTACCCTGCAGATATATTTAGTGGCGCCTTGTCCGGCACCCTGATAGGATTGATGTTCTATTATATATATCAGGTGTTAATAAAGAAATTCACCGTTTGCAAGGAAAAATGTTCTTCCTTGTTTACTACATCCGGATATCTGAAGAAAGATTTCATTCTTTTGCATATTGTCTTTTTGGCTACTGTTCTCTACTCTGTAATTGCAGGTTGTTTCTTCGCATATATGCATTAATTATGTAAGGTGTAAAATATGAGGGTTATCTTGCCAATCATATCTATTGCCCTTCTATTCGTTGGTTGTAGAAGTAACGAATCCAAAGAACAACAATCTTCGGATTACTACAACACGTTATCATATGAGACAAGATATTCCAACATAGACTCCTCATACATATTTGCCAAGAAGGCCTATTCATACTCAGAGAACTATGAGGAGGGTGGGAGTGAAGCCCTTAACAATCTTGCTTATGTCTATTACCAGCAGATGAAGTATGACCACTCCATCCGTCTGCTTAGAAAAGTACTGAAACAATCACGTAACCAGATAGAGCTGCTCTGTTCTGATGTTATGATGATGAAGGTAATGCAGCGTATTGGCAATGGGTATGAATTCTTTAAATGCAGGAATAGCGCACTGAATAGGCTGGCAAGAATCAACGAAAGTCTGAACGATCTGACAGAACATCAGTTGCGAAGGGTTTATTATGCCAATACAGAATTACACATAGTATCCTCGACCTATTATTATTATCTTGGTCAGGATTCCTTGGCGAACGAAGAGATTAACGCCATATCTGATTATGTCAAATTAGATAAGGATACCACGCAATACCTATACTATCACTATATGCTTGGTAGTGGTGGTTTGCTTAAAGGTAATAAAACAGATGTCAAACTGCAGGAATTTGACCATTTGGTGCTTACCTATTCCTTCTCAAAAAGGAAGAAGATAACGTACTTTGAGGCCAACTCCTTACAGTCTTTTGCTGAGATGTTTATAGATTCCTTTAGTGTTAACACTATCAAGGAATACAGAAAAGATGCATATAATTACATCAGGAATCAGGTAATGGGGGATAGCGTGTCTTCTTCGACAGACACGCTGAATGCCTTCCCCTTGGCTCTGGCAACAAAATCCCTGAAGTTGTTCGGTGAATACAAGGATTTGTTCCAGACGGCCTGTCTATATAGAACCCTTGGTGACATCTACTTCTCAGAAGGAAGTTATCAGAAGGCTCATAAGAACTACACTACGGCATTGTCTTTGGTTCACAGTCAGAAGAAACGCTCCAGTAAGACCATCATCGCATGGATGGCAGGTATTCATGAGCGTCTTAGCCTTTCATACAGTTCTATTGGAAATAAGGAGCAGTCTGATTATCATAGGAATATATATCTTGATTTATTGGACGATTCACGCCAGAACAAAGAACTTGATATCAGAAAAGAAAATCTGTCCAAAGAAGTAAGGGATGTTTATGTGGGAATAGCGTTGTTCATCCTGTTGCTCTCTGTTATTATTGTGCTGGTTGTTCTGGATATTTACAGGATAAAGAGTCATATAACCTCGCAATATGCCAGCTTATTGAATATCAAGAGTTCTGAAAGCTATACTAATGCAAAGCATCAGATTTTCCAGTTTTCAGAAACGCAGGAGAACCAAATAGAGGCTTTAACGGATCAGAGCAATAGCAGTAATTTGCATATCGAGGAATATCAGAACGGCAATATCATTCGTCGTGCTAAGGTTTCATTGGTTTATGCAATTGTACCTTACCTAAACAGAATCCTTGCAGAAACCAATAGAATGAAAAATGAGGGTAAAGCTAGCAAGGAGAGGTTGAGTTATATTCGTGAACTGATAGCAGAGATCACTCGTATCAATGATGTACTGACAGAATGGATAAAGATGCAGAAGGGTTTGCTGAATCTTCATGTTTCAACCTTCCCACTAAGTAATATTCTGAATATTCTTAAACTCAACAAGACTACTTTCGAGAAAAAAGAAATATCCCTTGTTGTTCCTGAAACGGATCTGAAGGTAAAGGCTGATGAAGCATTGACCCTGTTTATGCTGAATACGCTTGCTGATAATGCGCGTAAATTTACCAATGAGGGAGGAAAAATAGAAATCACGCTGGATTCTACAGATGAATACGTAGAGGTAGGCATTGTAGATACAGGTGTTGGTTTAAGCCAGGAAGATGTTGATACATTGAACTATAGCAATGTTTATGATTCCTCGCACTTGGGAATATCCAATGATAACAAGGGATTTGGATTTGGCATCATGAACTGCAAGGGTATCATCAACAAATACAAGAAACTGTCCTCTAAATTTGCTGTATGTGGTTTTGGAGTAGTGAGCCAGTTGGGGAAAGGCAGCAGGTTCTGGTTCAGATTACCCAGAGTTTTGTGTGTTATCCTTTCTTTTATACTATCCCTGAACATTTCAGCAGAGTGTGATACCTTTAATGCTCTTTTTGATTCCACCTATATTGCAAATACAGAAGGCAGATATGAAGATGCTTTGCAATATGCAGAAAACGCATTAAAGGTTGCAGGAACGCCATTTGATACCATAAAGGTTGTTCAATTGAGAAATGAAATGGCCATAGCTTCCCAGGCTTTGAAACGATGGGACGACTATAGGTATAATAATAACGAGTGTGTTCGTCTGCATTGGCTGTATTCTCAAGATACATCCCTTGCATCATATTGCCGACAGATGGAGGAAGCCAAGTATGACAGTTCTGTTCTTTTTGTCCTATTGGCCTTATCTGGTATCATTATCCTATTCCTTATCTATATGGTGTTCCTGAAAGACAGAATCAGGAATAAAAAGAGGATTGCATCCCTAAGTCAGGATTTTGCGCTCACGTTAGAGAAAATTAATTCCCACGTTGGGAATCTTAGTAATCTGCCTAATTCATCTGATACGGATATTATCAGAATGAATACATATTTTATTCAGGAATTAATGAATGAACGTAATAGGCTATCTCATTATGTTAAGGATGATAGTTATCTTACAGGTCTTGTTCATGATTTCTATGCTGATATTATTGAAAATCTAAGAAGAATAAACCAGTTACAGAATGATATGTCATCTCTTACTGATCATAACTACAAGACAAGGTTCGAGGAAGACAGACTATATGTAATGAATCAGGTGTTGGATAATTCATTGAGTACCATCAAACATGAGACGATGTATTATCCGGCTCGTATAGATCAAATGACTCAGGCATTGCAGGATGATACAGATAACAAGCAGAGAATAGATGAACTGAACGACTTGGTTTCTTATTACAAAGAACTTTATCTGCTGTTGTTTGAACAGGCTAACAGGCAATTGTTGCAGTCTAATTTCCGTAGCGATAAGGTTAGCTGTACAGAAATAGCTGAGTTGGCAAAGAAAAAGATTGATACACTACGGGCCAAAGAGGACAGGGAGGTTGATTTTACTTCTTCTGATGTGGATAAGAATGTTTGTTGCGACAGAAAACTCTTGAAGATATTGGTTGATCATCTTATTATGGCCAATTGGAGTGAGATGCATGATCTGCATGTTACGTTCCAATCTGAGAATAATGTTGTGAATGTATTTTTTACATTTACCGGTATCCATAAAGATGACGAAGAACTTGCCAATTTATTCTCACCTTCCAAGGATAATTTCTCTTATTATATTGTCAGACAAATCATTCGTGAACATGATGCTAAATACGGTTATCCTGGCTTGCGTCTGAATGCATTACAGACAGCAGACGGATTTACTATACATTTCTCATTATATAGCAAATAAAACTAATACGGCACATATATGGACAAATTCAAAGTAATCATCGTTGAAGATGTTAAGTTAGAACTTAAGGGAACGGAAGAGATATTCCGACATGATATCCCAGAGGCAGAAATCATAGGTACAGCTCAGAACGAGAGTGAATTCTGGAAGTTGATGCGTGGTGAGGCTCCTGACCTTGTTTTGTTGGACTTAGGGTTAGGTGGCAGTACTACCGTTGGCGTTGATATCTGTCGACAATTGAAGGCTCGCTATTCTCAGGTTAAAGTTTTGGTCTTCACAGGAGAGGTGTTGAACGAGAAACTGTGGGTAGAGGTTTTGAATGCAGGGGCCGATGGTATTATCTTGAAGACAGGAAACCTCCTGGAGCGTGATGATGTCCAGTTGGTTATGCATGGAAGAAAACTTGTCTTCAACGAGCCTTTCTTAGAGAAAGTGATTGAAAGATTCAAGCGTATGGTGAATGGCGAGTCTGCTACCTCTGACGCCATGATTGATTATGAAATCGACGAGTATGATGAACGTTTCCTTCGTCATCTTGCGCTTGGCTATACTAAGGATATGATTGCCAACTTGCGTCAGATGCCTTTTGGTACCAAGAGCCTGGAGAAACGTCAAGCCGATCTTATCAATCGTCTATTTGCTCCCAACGAGCGTACTGGTGTTAATGCTGTACATCTTGCTGTTAGGGCTATTCAGTTGCATATTATAGATCCAGAGCATTTGGTAGCTGATGATGAATAAGAACCGCTTCCTGTCATATTTGATACTACTCTTGATTGTTGTATCCTTTATGTTGCCGATAATTTCCTGGATGTTGTCGGCTTTGGGGTATGACTGTAAGTCCCTTATAAGTGAAGAAGGTTGGAGATGGGTGTTTTATAATATCCCTATTGCCTGTGCCAACAGGTGGACAACCTTGTGTATTAGTATCATTATTGGCTGTGGAAGTGTTATTCGTTCTGGTATTTTGCATCCACAGAAGAAGAAAGAATTTAATTCACTTTATATTGTCTTATTCGTGTTAGTTATCTTGACGTCAGTTCTTCTTCTTTGTGCTTTGCATCCTCATAGCCCGCTTCTCAGTGTTACTGGTCAGATAAAGAATAGTCCTTTTATACACGGTTTGCCAACCATTCTTATTTGGTGTATAATATTCCTGTCAACACTATATGCTTTATTGGCTCAGCATATCAAGACAATGGATGATTTTTCTGATCTGTTTACCTATGGCATCAAGAAGTTTTCTTCCGTTATTGTTATTGCCATGTTGCTATCCTTCATCATTTCTTGTCTCATATACATATTTAATTAAAAATCCTCGATGCTTTTAGATGATTTAAACCAAAGTCAAAGAGATGCCGTTCTCTGTTGTGATTGCCCTTCTCTTGTGATTGCTGGAGCCGGTTCTGGTAAGACTCGTGTTATTACCTATAAGATTGCATATCTTTTGGAACAAGGGTATGAACCCTGGAGCATCTTGGCTTTGACATTTACAAATAAGGCTGCTCGTGAGATGAGAGAGCGCATAGGTAAGCTTGTCAACGAGGAACAGGCACGCATGCTTTGGGCAGGAACTTTCCACAGCATCTTTGGCAGAATCCTTAGATATGAGGCTGACCGTATTGGTTTTACCTCTGATTTTACCATATATGACACATCTGACAGCAAGAGCCTTATCAAGACAATTATCAAGGATAGGGGATATGATGAGAAGAAATACAAGCCCAGCGCTGTACTGGCACATATCAGTAACGCTAAGAATTCTCTTATCCTACCTGCTGCATATAGGAATTCCAACAGACTTCTGGAACGAGATAGGGCACAGCAAATGCCTGAGATAAGCAATATATATGAGGAGTATATGCAACGTTGCAAGAAAAGCAACGCTATGGACTTTGATGATATGTTGGTATATACATGGCTTTTGTTTAAGGATAATCCTGATGTGGCCCAAAGGTATCAAGAGAAGTTCAGATATATTCTGGTGGACGAGTATCAGGATACCAACTATGCCCAACATCAGATTGTCTTGTTACTAACCAACAATCAACAACGTGTCTGTGTAGTTGGAGATGATGCTCAGAGTATCTATAGCTTCCGTGGAGCAAAGATTGATAACATCCTTAATTTCAAAAAGTTATACAATGGCGTTAAGTTGTTTAAGCTAGAGCAGAACTATCGTTCCACCCAAACCATTGTAAGTGCTGCTAATAGCCTCATCCAGCATAATGTGCAGCAAATCCGCAAGGATGTATATAGCAGGGGGAATGTGGGTGACCCTATAGAAGTCTGTAAGGCATACAGTGATGTTGACGAAGCAAATATTGTGGTCAGGAAGATTCGTAACCTTGTTACCAAGCATAACATCAGATATCAGGAGATAGCCGTTCTGTACAGAACCAATGCGCAGAGTAGAAGCTTAGAAGATGCTTTCAGAAAGCAAAATGTACCTTATAGAATATATGGTGGCACTTCTTTCTACCAACGCAAAGAGATAAAGGATGTTATTGCTTACTTCCGTTTGATTGTTAATCCATACGACGAGGAAGCTCTGAAACGCATCATCAATTATCCCAACCGTAAGATTGGTGAAACTACATTAAATAAGGTTATGCAGGCTGCCATGGCCAATAATCTCTCACCATGGGAGATTCTGATGCATCCCGACCTTGTGGATGTGAATAATCCAACCAAGGAAAGGCTGAAGTCTTTTGCGGACATGATTCTATCCTTGCGTGAAATTGCTCTTACCCAGGATGCACATTCAACGGGTCTAGCTGTTGTAGAGAAGAGTGGCATTAAGGATGATATTTTCCGAGGCAGAGAACCTGAGGATCTTTCACGTCAAGAGAACTTGCAAGAAATGATGGATGGTATGGCCACCTTTGTACAAGACCGTGTGGAAACAGATGGTGGCTATATGTTGACTCATTACCTTTCAGAGGTAAGTCTTTTGACAGATATGGATGAGGATGATACGGAGGGTGATAACAAAGTTACACTAATGACTGTACATGCCGCTAAGGGATTGGAGTTTGAGGCTGTATTTGTTGTAGGACTTGAAGAAGAATTATTCCCTAGTCAGATGTCTATGGACAGTCCCAGGCAGATAGAAGAGGAGAGAAGACTCTTCTATGTTGCTATGACTCGAGCCAAGCAGCATCTATTCCTAACTTACGCCAAGAGACGTATGAAATATGGTATCACATCTGATTGTGAACCCAGTAGATTCCTGAAGGATATAGATAATAGATATCTGAAATCAGACAAGCCGGAGATGCCTTCGTTCAAGGATATTGTTTCCAGACCTACTTTTATACCCCAAAGGCCTCGTACAGTTGCACAGATGCCTCCTTCCAACTTTATCAAGGTCAGAAAGCCAGTTTCTTCGCCTCAGCCAGCAGTAGCACCAATTTCTGTTAATGGTCTGACTGTTGGTACCATTATTGTTCATGAACGCTTTGGTGAAGGGGTGGTTGAAAAACTTGAAGGCAGTGGTTTGGATGCTAAGGCATGTGTCAGGTTTCAGAATGTGGGAACCAAACAATTGTTGTTGCGTTTCGCTAAGTTTACCGTTAAGCGTTAGCCAATCTTCTTCATCCAACTGTCACCATGCAGTCGGATTAGGAAGATAATACCTCTGAAGCATAGTTCAATAGACATTGCTATCCAAACGCCTTGCAGTCCCATTGTACTGGATAGTAGGATAGCTAAGGTAATACGGACAGCCCAAATGCTTCCTAGGTTCATTGTGCATGGCATTAAGGTATCTCCTGCTCCCACAAATACGCCATACGCAACAATGCTTGCAGCAAACATGGGTTCTGCAAATGCCTCAATACGTAGAATATGGGTCGTTAATTGTTGAACAGTAATGTCTGGTGTCATAAGTGTCATCAGCGAAGGTGCCGTAATATACATGATAACACCAAGTACTGTCATTACAGCAACGCCCATTCCAACGGTTATATTTCCAAAACTTCTAGCTAACCTTCTTCGCTTTGCTCCCAAACTCTGTCCAACAAGTGTTGTTGCAGCTTCTGCAATACCATAACCTGGCATATAGCAGAGGGCTTCAACAATTATTCCGAATGTATTGGCAGCTATGGCAGCAGTTCCTAATGGTGCTACAATAAGTGTACTGGTGATTTGTGCTCCACAGAAGATGATGTGTTGTACTGCAATGGGGAGTGATATCTTCAACGCTTTGCGTAATGTTTCAAGTTGTGGGATAAAGCTACCCTTGTCTTGCAGAAGATTCAGGTCTTTGCTGGCTATGGTTGTGAAATAACACATTATGAGCGATGTTATGGCAAATGCCAGACCTGTACCCAATACAGCTCCCATTACACCTAAGCCTGCTCCAGGAATCGTTATCCCCAATACATGATGTGAAGGGAATATCAGGAACCAATTAAAGATAACGTCCAGAAAGCACATTCCTATGTTCAGGATACTGGGAATATGCATATTTCCGCTACTTCGTAACATGCCGCTACATAGCGAGTTTAGTTGTGCGAAAGGCAAACATAAGCTGTAGCACATGAAGTAAAGCGATGCATCAGCATTGATATCAGCATTTCCTCCAAGCCAAGTGGGTAGATAGGGGCTAATGGTAACTCCGATGGTCATAAGTGTCAGGGCAAAAAGCAGGCATGATGCGAAACTCTGCCTGAGGACATTACGTGCTCCGCTGAAATCACCTGCACCAATTCTATGTGCCACTTGGACATAAAAGCCGACGTTTACAGCAGAGGAAAGACTGC
>JAEEGF012285358.1_pt1 | contig 71263 bp, 63 predicted proteins | sample 9134171 | NCBI WGS metagenome assembly JAEEGF01 (sample SAMN16246542, study PRJNA631951) | gut metagenome | biome: gut microbiome; feature: rumen; material: AP-attached | host: Bos | place: Iran: Karaj | collected 2018-10 | reverse complement strand
CATTTTGCGATGCAACCGCGCCATGATTGATTGTTGTTTCCATAATCTAACAAGTTTTAAGTGTTTATAATCTATTAATTGCCCTTCTCATAAGGCTCATATCTACATTGTGGTATCTTGCAAAAGCCGCGCTGCCCTCAACATGGCCACTCATTGCGCAAATAATTGAGCTATCAACACCCTCGTTAAACATTGTTCCGCAAAACGTTTTTCGCGCCATGTGGCTCGATGCAACATCACAAATCCGCACTTGTTTCGGGGTCTGTGTGGCCGCATCCAATATTGTAACGTTCCGTGTTATACCCACCGCCTCAAATACTCTCTTTATCTCGTTATTATATTTCTGTGCGGATATAAACGGCAATAAGCGCACACCATCACGCCCTGCATACTTTTGGACTATTGCCAATGCCTCATCATGCAAAGGTACATTTATTGTCCTCGCGCTCGTTTTTGTTGTTTTCTCGGCAATATAGTGTAAATACGCGCCAGCGCTGCCCTCTGTGACGTTTCTTTTTGTCAGTTTCAATAAATCACCGACACGACAACCGACACGGCATTGGAAAACAAATATATCTCGCTTTTCTTCTAACAACTTTGCAAATCCCTCAATCTGTTTTTCGCTCGGCATTGCTTTGATTTTGCCTTTTTTCATACGCTCTTTGAGGCTCTGTTTGATATAGGCCACGAATACGCTAAAATCAGCACCCTCTATTGCAGCCAACTCGCTCTGTGCTAAAAAAATCGGGTCAGCATACACCGCTTTCGGCAACTCAAATTGTACAAAGGGGGATTTGTCAATAATTCCGTTTCTCTCGCAGTAATTAAACACCGCTTTCAGCAACTTAAGGTCTGTATTTGCCGTGTTCTTCCCTATTCCTGCGGTATTATTGTTTCTGTGACTTCTCCGTGTGTCACACTTCAACTCTGTGAGCAAAAACTTTTCAAAATCGGATAACATTTCGGGGGTACAATTGCCAATAGTCATTGGCCTCTTCCGGCTCACCTCGTATTTATCCAACTTGTTTACGACATTCTGCACCCTTTTCAATCTGCCATCCGACACATCGCGCACACTATACACAACCTTAACGGCCTCTTGCATCCGCGTATATTGACTAATCGTTGTGGCCGTAACTTCATCGCCACACTCATCACGCTTGCCGTGTATCAATTCTTTTAGCGACACTGCCGACAACTCGCCGCCTCTGCTATAACGCGCATCGTTCACCGCATCCTCAATTTTCCGCCTCATATCGGCCAATAATCTATCTTTCTCGCGTAACTCGGCGCATAACTGCCGTTGCTCCGCGCTTGCAAGTTTAAATCTCGGCTCAATTACACATTGTTTCTTATCATCCCAATACTTCGGGTTTATCATAATACCCGTTCCAGAGTGTTGACTGGTTAGCCGTGTGTGGATAGTCACTCGGATTTCAGTAAACTCAACATTCTTTTTTGTCGAAAGTGAAAATTTAACGCTCATATTGATATTGTTTTTTAGGTTTCACGGCTGCAAATATAAGGAAACATTTTCAATTTTTGGTCACATTTTGGTCACGTTGGTGACTAAAAACGGAAAAATTGAATAAATTTGATTAGAGAAATATGATAAAGCAAAACCCCCGAAACTCGTTATTTTTCTTGAGTTTCGGGGGTTTCCCTTTGGTTTTTCGCTATTTAGCGTTTTTCGCATCTTGTTGTCCTACCAGGATTCGAACCTAGACAAGCAGAACCAAAATCTGATGTGCTACCATTACACCATAGGACAATCAAAAACGGGTGCAAAAGTATGATTTTTTCCCGATATGGCAAAATTTATTTTCCATCTGGCTGATTATAAGATGGAAGAGAGGGAGAGTGGTGAAGCTACTTGGAGGTTCTTGTGATGCGGTAGATGGCGATATAGGCGACGCGGAGGGCGGAGGTGGAGAGGTTGATGTATTGCAGCCAGTCGTCGTCGCGCCAGGATTTCTTCTTTTTCTTCTCGGTGGGTTCGACGTAGATGATATCGTTCTGCTGTAGATAGTAGTAGGGCGAGTTGAAGATTTCTTTGCGTGTGAGGTCGAGGGTGTCGACGATTTCGAAATTGTCGTGGTTTCTCACGACGACAACATTGGTGTGCAGGCCGTCGATGGTGATGTCGCCGGCTTGGGCCAGGGCCTCGAAGATGGTGAGACGGCTGCCGTCGGCCATGACGACCTTGGGCTCCTTCACCTCACCGATGACGGTGACATGGAAGTTCATGATGTTCACGATGACTGAGGGGTCGGTGACATAGTTCCCTTCGACGAGTAGCTCTTCTATTTTACGGCCCAGTTGTTCGCGTGTCATTCCAGCGACATGGAGGCGTCCGATGACAGGGAACATGATGTGTCCGCTTTGTGAGACAAGGTATCCGCGAGTCTCGGTGTTGTATTGGAGTCCTTCGATGTAAGTGGGGCTGGTGGTGGAGGGAATCTTCCTGTTGCTCTCTTCATTGAAGACTTTCACCGAAGCGGGGTTCTGGCTGCTGACGTAGATGTAGAGCTGGTCGTTGGGGTAGATGGTGGCGTCGTAGTTGTTGGTGATGGGCATGGGGGTGTCGTGCGGTGCATCGGCGACGTAGAGGTAGCGCTCCTTGGTGCCGCAGGCTGCCAGCAGCAGAACGAGAAGTGAGAAACAGGCTGTTTTTTTCATTTTCTTTCGTTTTTCATTCTCAATTTTTCTTCTGCCACGGCATGGTGGGCAGTTCGACGGACTTGAAGGCCGAGAAGAAGGTGCTGGTGGAAGAGCGCTCTTTGCCGTAGATATCGGCGATGATATCTTTGTATTTCTCCATGAGGGGGGCGCGGCGCAGCTTGAGGGTGGGGGAGAGGAAGCCGTTGGCAGTGGTCCATTCGTCGACCACGAGGCGGAACTGCTTGATCTGCTCGTGGGGTGCGAGGGACTTGTTGTATACGTCAAGCACCTTGCGGTATTTGTCGTGGACCTGGGGCATGGAGATGAGTTCGGCGTTGTCGCGATAGTGGAGTTTGTATTTCAGAGCCCAGAAGTGGAGGGTGTTGAAATTGGGGCTGATGATGGCGGCAGCTTGCTTCTCGTTCTCGCCGATGACCATGACCTGCTCGATGTATTCAGATCCGCGCAGCATGTTCTCGATGAGCTGCGGGGCCACGTATTTGCCGGCGGAGAGTTTGAAGATGTCTTTCTTGCGGTCGGTGATTTTCAGGTAGCGTCCACCCACGAGGGTGCCGATGTCGCCGGTGTGGAACCATCCGTCGGGGTCGATGACCTGCGCGGTATATTCGGGGTCTTTGTAGTAGCCGAGCATGATGTGTGGGCCGCGAGTGAGGATCTCGCCATCGTCGTCGAACTTGACCTCCACGCCTTTGAGGATGGGGCCTACGGTGCCGATCTTGACCATGTTGTGAGCGGGGTCGTTGACGGCGATGACGGGAGAAGTCTCGCTGAGGCCGTAGCCTTCGTAGATGTTGATGCCTGCAGCGGCGAAGAGACGCACCATCTTGGGTTGGATGGAGCTTCCGCCGGTAATGACGGTGAGACGGTTGCCACCGAATTTCTCGCGCCAATGGCGGTAGACGAGGCGGTCAAGGAGCCACTGGTTGAACTGGTAGAAGGGCTGTACCTTGGTGAGACCTGTATAGTCGTAACGTTGACCATGGCGGAAGGCCCAGTCGTAGATGGTTTTCTTCAGGCCGGAGAAGTCTTTGCCGGCGGCATAGAGCTTGTCGTAGACCATCTCGAGCACTCGCGGCACGGCGCAGAAGCCGTTGGCACGTATCTCCAGCATGTTCTGCTGTATGGTTCCGAGGCTCTCGGCGTAGTAGATGCTGATGCCCTTGAACTGGTAGTGATAGTTCATCGAGCGTTCGTAGATGTGGTTGAGAGGCAGGAAGGAGAGGAAGCGGTGGTGCTCGTCGCAGGGGTTCACCATTGCGTGCTCGGTGAAGTTGGAGCAGAGGTTGCGGTGTGAGAGCATGACACCCTTGGGAAGACCGGTGGTGCCACTGGTGTATATCATGGTTGTCCAGTCGTCGGGCTTGATATCGCGCTTGCGGCGCTCGATCTCCCCCATCCACTTGTCGCGGTTGGCGATGCCGAGCTTGAGGATTTCGAGCATGCGATGCTCGCCTTCGATGTTGGCGAGGGTGTAGACAGTGGGTTTGGGGTCTGTCTGGTCGAGTGCAGGGCGGAGTCGGCCCAGCAATACCTTGGTGCTGACGAAGACGGCGGCGGCCTCGCTATGGCGCAGGATGTGGAGGTAGGCGTCGGTGTTCAATGTGGGGTAGATGGGCACGTGGATGATGCCGCTCATGGCCAGGGCCATGTCGATGAAGTTCCATTCAGGGCAGTTGGCGCTCATGGTCACCACCTTGTCACCCTCTTTCAGTCCCATCTCGCAAAGGCCGTAGGCTAGGTAGTGGGCATATTTATAGTAGTCGTGGGAACTGTATTTTACCCATTCACCATTTACTTTTCCTGCCAGTATGTCGTCTTTCGGATACCGTTCAACCAGATGGTCCAATAGGTCGAAAGTGCGTGTAATCTCTATCATGTAGATTGTATTAATCGTTAATGTGTCAATTCTGTTTTAAAATGCAAAAGTACACACTTTTTCCGATATGGCAAAAAAAATGTTAAAAATTTTCACATTTTTAAGCGACGACACATCCCATCATTAACGCAATCACATCATACCGCTTTTGTGGAGGAAAGCAAGGAGGTCGGCGCTGATGGTTTCGTTCTGGGCACGGGGATAGCGTTTGGTGGTGAATATCTCGCAGTAGTTGCGGGTGCCGTTTTCCTCGACCATCTGGCGGTTGAAGGGGTCGTTGTCGCGTATGGCATGGGTGCGGACGATGTCGTCATCGGTAGGGTCGTGGTAGACTTCGCTATGTAGCACGGCGTCACTGCCGAGTCGTTCACTCATGCGGCCTTCCTCGTCGGGGTGACCCATGGCGATGGCGATGACAGGGACTACGCCAGAGGGGCACTGCAACAGTGTGGCTATCTTTTCCGTATTATAGTTGACGGTACCTAGGTAGCAGAATCCAAGGCCTTTGGATTCCGCTGCCACGCAGAGGTTCTGTGCGAAAAGGCTTGCGTCCACCAGCCCCGAGAGCAGCCATAGCAGGTTGCCATAGGGTTCGTCGCAGCCATTGACGCGGCAATAGTGATGGTAGCGGTTCACGTCGACACATACGGTCAGCCACAGGGGAGCAGTGGCGCACTGGCCGAAGTGTAGCTGGCACAGCTCCGTACGCAGTGGCTCCTCCTGCGTGGCTATCACGCTGTAGAGTTGCATATTGCCTGTGTTCGAAGCCCTCAGGCCACAGGAGACAATCTCTTCCAGGAGTTTCCTGTCGACATTCTCTTTCGTGAATTTCCTTATCGAGCGGTGATTCATCATCACCTCTATTGCGTTGTTTCCCATCTTTGTTTTTTTATTTTGCAAAAGTACAAAAAAAAAGTATTGTGATGACAAAAAAAAGCATCTGCGGAAGCAGATGCTTTCTGGATAATTGTTCTTCAGTGCTTTAGAGTGATACTCCACCGTCGACGCAGATGCACTGGCCGGTGATGTACTCGGAGAGGTCGCTGGCCAGGAAGAGGGAGGTGCGGGCGATGTCGAGGTCGGTGCCGCCACGACGCAGGGGTATCTCTGCGAGCCATTTGTCGTGGGCTTCCTTGGGCATGGCCTGTGTCATGGCTGACTCGATGAGGCCGGGGGCGATGGCGTTGCAGCGGATTCCTCTGGATCCCAACTCTTTGGCCAGGCTCTTGGAGAAGCCGATGATACCGGCCTTGGAGGCTGAGTAGTTGCATTGGCCGGCGTTGCCATTGACACCCACCACCGAAGCGGTGTTGATGATGGAACCCGAGCGTTGTTTCAACATCATGGGGGCGAAGGCCTTGCAGAAGTTGAAGACGGAGCGGAGGTTGACTTCGATGACGAGATCCCAGTCCTTGGGTTGCATGCGCAGCAACAGGTTGTCGCGCGTGATGCCGGCGTTGTTGACGAGGGCATCGAGGCGACCGAACTCTTTCTGTACAATCTCGGCGACTTTGACGGTTTCGTCGTAGTCGGCGGCGTTGCTGGCGATGAACATCGAGCGGGGGCTGAATTTCTGCAACTCGGCGAGGAGTTCACGGCTGTTGTCATTCTCCTGCAGGTCGGTGAAGATGACGGTGGCACCTTCTTCGGCGAAGAGGAGGGCGGTACGGCGACCGATACCACGGGAACCGCCGGTCACCAAAGCTATTTTGTCTTTTAAAAGGTTCATGATTTGTTATTTAGTAGGGTTATCGATTAATGCGAATGTGAGTTCACCTTGGCAGCAGACTTTGCCATTGACCATGGCTTTTGCCTCGACAAAGAAAATCATGCCGCGGCGGCTCGTGATATGGGCGCGGAGCTCCATGGTGTCACCGGGACGTACAGGCTGGCGGAAGCGTACGTTGTTGATGCCGCTGTAGAGGGGCGTGCGGCCCACAAGTTCGTCGCGCACGAGGATACACGAAGCCTGAGCCATGATTTCGCACTGGATGACGCCTGGTACCACGGGGTTGCCGGGGAAATGACCCTGGAGGAAGAATTCGTCGCCACGCACATGGTAATGTGCGATAGCCTCGGTGCCTTCCATCACAACGTCGTCGATGAGCAGCATCGGCTCGCGGTGCGGCAGGAAGGTCTTGATTTCGTTACGATCTAAAACATTCATGTTTTTCAATTTTCAATTCTCATTTTTCAATTTTACGCAACGCCACAGTGGAGTTCTGACCGCCGAAGCCGAAGGTGTTGCTGATGGCGATGTCGGCCTGCCACTGGCGTGCGGTGTGAGGTGTATAGTCAAGGTCGCACTCGGGATCGGGCTCGTCGAGGTGGATGGTCGGGGGGATGATTCCTTCTTTTAATGCCATGGCGCTGATAATCAGCTCGACGGCTCCTGTGGCACCGAGCATGTGGCCATGCATCGACTTGGTGCTGCTGATGACGGCTTTGCGAGCCTCGTCCTCGCCGAGGGCTTTCTTGATGGCTGCCGTTTCGCCTTTGTCGTTGAGGGGTGTGCCTGTGCCATGGGCGTTGATATAGAGATGCTCTCCGGCCTTGAAACCAGCCTCTTCGAGAGCCAGGCGCATGGATTCGGCAGCGCCGCGACCTTCGGGATGAGGAGCGGTGTAGTGGTGTGCATCGCAGGTGTTGCCATAGCCGCAGACTTCGGCATAGAGCTTGGCTCCACGACGTTTGGCAAGTGTTTCGCTTTCAAGGATGAGTATGCCGGAGCCTTCTCCCAGCACGAAGCCGTGGCGGCGACTGTCGAAAGGCAGCGAGGCGGCCATGGGGTCCTCGGATGTGGTGAGGGCTTTCATGTTATTGAAGCCGCCGATGGCCATCTCGCAGACGGCTGCCTCGGCACCACCGGTGATGACGGCGTCGGCGCGTCCTTCATGGATGAGGCGGTAAGCTTCTCCGATGGAGTGAGTGCCTGTGGCACAAGCTGTCACGACGGGCAGATTGGGTCCCTGTGCATTATAGGTGATGGCAATATTGCCGCCGGCAATATTGGAAATCATCTCGGGAATGAAGAGCGGAGAGATACGGCGTAGGCCGTACTGCATCATGTTGGTATGCTCGCGCTGGAAGGTTTGTATGCCGCCAATACCGCTGCCCACGGCCACGCCGAGACGACGGGGGTCGACGTCCTCTCCCACCTTCAGGCCGCTGTCCTGCATAGCCTGTGCAGCGGCGGCAAGAGCGTAGAGAGCATAGAGGTCGTTGTGACGGATCATGTTTTTCTCGATGCCGTAGTCTTCGGGACGGAAGTCCTTCACTTCGGCAGCAATCTTCACGGGGAGGTCTGTGGTGTCAAGTTTCTTGATGAAATCGATTCCGCAGACACCATTCTTGATGTTGTTCCACAGCGTGTTGACATCGTTGCCCAGAGGGGTGATGCAACCAACGCCGGTGATATATACTCTATTCATGTCTTGTGTATTTTCTTTAATATAATAATATACTATAATTAATATCGGACTACGGCGGCACTGGTGACGAATCCGGCACCGAAACCGTTGAAGACCATCAGGTCACCGCGTTTTACCTTGCCTTCACGGACAATTTCGTCGAGAAGTATGGGGATGCTGGCAGAAGAGGTATTGCCCCGGTATTCGATGTTGTGATGGAAGCGTTCTTCCGGGAGGTCGAAGTTCTGTTTGATGGCGTCCACGATACGCATATTGGCTTGATGCAGAAGGTAGTGGTCGATATCTTCAAGTTTCAGGCCTGCCTTGTCTACCACTTCGCGTATGTCGCGCTGGGCCGAGGTGACCGCTGTACGGAATACCTCGCGACCTTTGAGTTGCATGGCTTTATGGGTGTCTATGCCTTCGCCGATCTCGTAGGGTGTCGGTTCACAGGGCAGACGGTAGTAGATGACATCGGGCAGAGGTGTCGAGGTGAGTTTGCTGGCCAGGTAGTTGTCCCCTTTGCCAAGTACCATGGCACCGGCACCGTCGCCGAAGAGGACGCATGTTTCACGTTGGTTCCAGTCGACCATGCGGGTGACTTCCTCGGCACAGACATAAAGGATGTGGTTGGCACGTCCTGTTGCCAAGAAGGCATCGCAGATGTCAAGTCCATAGACAAATCCGGCACAGGCCGAGTTGATATCCATAGTAGGACAGTTGGGGCCATGGATGCCCAGGATACCTTGGATGAGGCTGGCTAATGATGGGGTGACATAAACATTGCAGACGTTGTGACAGATAATGAAATCGATATCTTCGGGTACCAGGCCGGCGGCCTCGATGGCACGTTGGCCGGCCAAGGCTGCGATTTCTTCAAAACGTTCGTCGGTGATTATCTGTCGTGATTTGATTCCGGTACGGGTGGTGATCCATTCGTCGCTGGTGTCAAGAAACTCGGACAGCATGTCGTTGGTGACCGTTTTTCTCGGCAGAGCACTTCCTGTTCCTAGTATTTTCATGTTAAAAATTATTAATTTTCGGGTTGCAAAGAAACATTAAAAAGAATGAATAAAAAAGTTAATTTAAGTAAAATAAACAATAATATGGGTGAAATAACGTTATTTTGGGTGAAATTTTATTATTTTTGGCTAAAAAAATGTTAAAATGAATACTGACCAAAGTCTGAACGCAGCCTTAATATGCAGGTTCCTTACTAGCCGAAGTGCTATTTCCATATTCCTGGTACTGGGACTTTTGCTGGCTGTAGTCATCGTTGTCTTCCTTCAGCCGGTGGGATTGCTCGGCAATACTACCCAGACTTCGTCCATCTCACCTCTTTCACAAGTTGCATTGATGACGGTGGCTGGATATCTCACGGTTGTCTTCAGCCGCTGGATACTTTATGCCGTATCGCGTCATAAAGAGCTGTCCCTGTCTTCTTTAACTATATGGCTCTCTGTCGAGCTATTGCTTTGTGTCTCCGCGGCGGTGTTCACTCTGTGGCTTGTCAGTGGTGGCGGTCCGTTACGCTTGGGGCCTTTGGCTGGAGATATCCTTCTGGGAAACATCGGGATATTCCTTGTGCCCAATATTATTTCTTTTCAAGAGTTCCGCATCCATGAACTGAAGTCAAAACTGCGCCAATCTGCTGTCCTTCAGCAGACTTTCCAGCCCACGACACACCTTCCGGACCAGCACATCAATTTCTACGAGAAAGGTGGTCGCCTGGCTCTTACCACGCGCTGTTCGAATGTTCTCTACATCGAGGCGGCAGACAACTACGCCAATATACATTATATAATAGATGGGAAAGAGGATACTTTTATCCTTCATAACTCATTGAAAGATATCGAGAAAGATTGTCTTGCAATGGGGTTGCTCCGCTGCCATCGCGGCTATATGGTGAACGTAGACAATGTCAAGCTGATGCGCAAAGAGCGTGGCAACCTACTGCTCGAACTCAAACAGACCACCAGGACCATTCCTGTCTCCAAAAGTTACTCCTCCTCTGTCATCCGCTATTTCTCCACCAACAACCCCTCCGCCCCCCTGTCGGGACCGATACCCGTTTTATAATTTTTTTTCGTATCTTTGCAGGTGATTATAACGGAAAAATGATATGCAATTCAGACTGACTTACCAGGAAATCAGCGATTTGATTGAGCGCAAGGCGGGACGCAGGCTGCCTATTCTCTATGGTGGACCCCACACTGTGCGCATCTCATACGACGTCAATGTATTGTTCAAGTCAGCAAGCGTAGGATTGGATCTTACTGTGGACAATGTCGACGAGAGCGGCAACATCACTCTCTCCTACAATGGCGGCATGGGCATAGACTTCATGGTTCGTACCGCCTTGAACCATGTCCAGAACCAACCTGGGGGGGATTTGCTCGAACTCTTGCCCGACAACCGTATCTTGCTGAACCTTGCTAAAGGTGTCCAGCGTGCTGCCGAGAGTGGCGCCACCGAAGGTCGAGCCGTGGGAAGCCTGTTCGACCATATCAAACTGCAGGACATCTCCTTTGACGAGCTGTTCGTCATCATCGATTTTGTCCCTAGAAATATCTGAGGATCAATCCAGAAAAACTCCGGATGGTTGTCTCTGAAGCGTTTTTGTGAGGCAGCCGTCAGGTGTTATGGTATTTCTCATGGCGGAGAATGGTGAAGGCACGGTAGAGTTGTTCCACGAAGAATAGCCTCACCATCTGGTGGTTGAATGTCATCTGCGAGAGAGACACCTTGTGTGTGGCAGCGGCGTAGACGGCGGGAGAGAACCCGAAAGCGCCACCGATGACAAACGCCAGTGTCCGGGTGCCGGCATTCATCTGTTTCTGTAAAAAATCAGAGAATCCCACCGAGGTATACTCTTTTCCGTGTTCGTCGAGCAACACCACAGAGTCGACTTTCTCCAGCTGTTTCAGTATCAGTTGTCCTTCGCGTTCCTTCACCTCATCGGGCGATGCTTTCCCTAGATTCTTCAGTGCGGGGATGGCTACCAGCTCGAAGTCGCAGTAGTGCTTCAGCCGTCCAGAATACTCGTCGATACCGGTCTGCAGATAGTCTATATCGGTTTTCGAGACTACGATGAGCTTGATATTCATTTGTCTTCTGTTCTTAGAATGATGAAAGGGGCCAGTCGGAGGGTGCAGGGCAGGTGGAGCAGAAGGTTGAGTAGGTGTGTCATGAGGCCTTTGAGTCCGTGGTGATGGCTGTTGTAGAATCCTTTGGTGATGGTGATGTGTCGGGGGCAGGCAATCCGTTGGTAGTCTTCCAGGGGAAGGATGCGCTCTGTCCAGTTGCCGGTGGCTGGGTCACAGGTGTTGGGGTGGGCTGGAGGTTGCCAGCTGACGTTGGGTAGCGGCGTGTTGGGAGATTGTTGCAGGATGGTAGAAATGTCTGTATAGGTGAGACCACGGGTGGCGGCGGCCCATTGGTCGAGTTGTTTGTCTGTGAGGCCCTGCCGTTGGGAGGCGATATATTCTCGCCGTAGTTGAGAGAATCCTTTTCTGTCCTTGTCGCCATATTCGTCTGTCAGCATGATGCTTTCCAAGCGTTGTCTGATCCGCGGGTTGTAGGGGGTGGAAGCCGTGGAAAAAACCATGTCCATGTGTGGGTTGAGAGAGTAGAGCGTGTCGAAGAAGGGTTCTAGGCGGTAGATGTGTTCGATGACATCGATGCCAATGAGGGCGTCGGGAACGATGCCTCGTCTGTCGCACCACTCTTTCAATTGGGTTTGGTTGCCGGTGATGACTGTGTCAGGTCCGAACCCCAGATGGGCTGACAGTGCATTGACAGTTTCAGCGGCTTGGGGGTTGTGGTCGATGTAGATGACTTCCGGGATGCCATGCTGTTTGGCAAGGAGACTGAGGAATCCGTGTCCGCCGCCATAGTCCACAAGGGTGTGGGTGGTCGGAGGCAGGAGGGAGAGGGTGTGCCGGCAAATGTCCAGGTAGTAGTCGAGGGAGGGAAGCAGCTGCAGGATATAGTTGCGGCTGTAGTCGCTGATGTCGAGGGCGTGATAGTTGATATGACGCAGTGTGTCGGCTAGTTTCATCGTCTGAGCAATGTCTGAAGGAGTTGTGGACGATACCGCGAGACCTCGAAGAATGGGGTCTGTACAGTGCCGAAAGTGCGGTAGAAATATTCGTTTCCTTTGTCCATGCTGCCTTCGAAGTCAAAGGACTGGGTGATGGGGGACAGGTGTCGTATCATTTGCCAGAAGAGATACGTCTGGCTGTTGCGCGGGGCATCGGGTGCGATGGCTGACATCAAGGCATAGGCACATTGCTTGTCGTAGACCACGAAGGACACGTTGACAGGGTGTCCGTTGTGGTCGCGCAGTGCCCAGAGCAGGGCTTGGTTGCGGCCCAAAGCGATATGGCACACTCGCTCGATGAATTCTTTGCTGAGCAGGTCGCTTCCCTTTTTACGCAAGAAGTACTCATGGTGCATGATGGCAAACTCTTTGGGCGAATAGAAGGTGTCCAGAGTGCAGAGGCTTTCGACATCGGAAAGGTTTTGCCGTCGTGCCCGTGAGGCATTGGCGATAAGGGTGTCAGGGTCGGCTATGGAGGGGAAGCGGTAGGTGTAGCGTGTGGTCTGGCTGTAGCCAGCCCAGTGGAAAGGTAGCCAGTCGGTGACGGCAGGGGAGAAGTGCATGAGGCAGAGGTGAGCCCTGAGGGCATTGAGTTGAGCCGCCAGGTCGCTGCCTACACGGTGTTCAAATTCCACGCGATCAGTGTTTTCCGGGTGGTTGTACCAGGGACCGCAGAACTGTGTCAACTGGGGTTGTAGGATGTAGCGGAGGCCATACTTGCGTCCGACGAGGTAGGGGAGAGCGCCTTCGATGCGGCCGTTGTGCTGGCAGAGCAGCACATCCCACTGCTTGTCCTTGCACACCGTTTCCATCCACCAATATTGCTGAAACAGAGGGATTCGGGACCCCTCTGTCTCACACAGTTGGCGGTAGAGTTCTTTGTTTGTCACAGGATCTTGATGCTCACGCGGTTGTTCTCTATGCGCCCCTCGTAGGTGGCGTTGTCCCCGATGGGGTCGGCATCGCCTTTCACCTCCACCTCGATGCGCGAGGCGTCCACGCCTCGCATCAGAAGGGCTTTCTTCACCTCGACGGCACGCTGGCGCGAAATGCCTTCGATGTAGGCATCGGTGCCCTGGTTGTCGGCATAGCCGGTGAGGAGCACGCTCTTGCGGTCGTTGGCGTCAAGATATTCTGCCAGCTCGTCGATAGTGCTATACCAGGACTCGATGATAGTGGCGTCGTTGGGGAAGAATTTGATGTCGGGGAAAGTGCGCGACGTGGTGTCGGCGACGAAGATGGGGTTCTTCTTGCTGCCGAAGTAGAGGAGTACGCCCACATGAATGATGTCGTCGCCACGCTGTTCGTTGTAGTAGTTGGTACCCTTGAAGTAGCGGTAGTCCACCTCGGCAATTTTGTATTGTGTCTTGTTGCGCATGCCCTTTTTCACCCGCCATCCGTCGAAGGCGTCGAGGGCTGCCTGGGCCTCTCCTTTGGCTTTTTCAATCAGTTCGAGGCGCTGGGTGCGGTCACTGATATCGGGATTCACCGCATAGAGAGCCACCATGGTCATTGTGGCACGCGACACCTTCTCCAGATAGTTCATCACAGGCTTGATGTCCTCTCCCCATTCAGGACTGCTGTTGACGGTCAGTGCCAGCAGCTCGTTGTAGTCAAAGGGCGAGTAGTATATGGTGGTGCTCTTGGAGCTGAAGGTGGTGAACTTGTCGAAGGTGGCGTAGTCCGACTCGCGGACCTTCTGCCGTCCTTCCACGAAGACTGAAGGCTGGTTTTTCTTACCCTTTTGTTTTTTCTTGCTCTGCGCCATTGCATCGGACCCTCCGAAGAGAATCAGTGCGGCCATCATGCAGCTGAATATTTTTTTCATATGGTTTCAATTTTCAATTTTAAGTTCTCAATTTTCCTCGGTATCCACGATGGTGCCGTTTTCGCAGACCACCACACGGGCAGGGAATTTGTCTATCATCATGAAATCGTGCGTGGAGATGAACATGGTGGTCCCGGTGTTGTGGTTGATGTCGACCAGCAGTTGCATGATCTCCGTCGATGTCACGGGATCGAGGTTGCCCGTGGGCTCGTCGGCAAGGATGAGCGACGGATTGTTTATCAGTGCGCGGGCGATGCCTACGCGTTGCTGCTCGCCCTCGGAGAGCTGCATGGGGTTGCAGTAAGCCTTTTCGGCAATCCCCACGTCGTGGAGCACTTTCTCCACCTGCAGGCGTATCTCCTCTTTCTTTTTCCACCCCGTGGCTTTTAGGATAAACTCGAGATTGGAATATACGTTGCGGTCGTCTAGGAGGCGGAAGTTCTGGAAGACTATGCCGATGCGGCGGCGCAACTGTGCTATCTGGCGGCGTTTGATGCCCGCGATGTCGAATCCACAGACCTCCGCCTCGCCACCGTCAGTCTCACGGTCGGCATAGAGGCTGCGCAGCAGCGACGTCTTGCCGGCGCCACTCTTTCCTATCAGGTATACGAACTCACCCTCGCGGATGTCCAGATTCACGTTCGACAGCAGGATGCCGTTCTCGTGACTTATGGTGAGGTCCTTGAGGTGTACAATTGTTTTGTTGTCAGTGTTCTCCATTTTTTCGGTGTCAAAATTCGGCAGTTGCTTTAAAGCAAAAACGCACTTCGTTCCCTTTTATTGTGTATGTATGTAAAAAATGCCAACACCCTGTCATCACCGACCATGGACGGTGTTGGTACGGTGTTGGTAGGGTGATGGTACGGTGATGGTACGGTGATGGTACGGTGTTGGTATCTTATTACTACTGATAATCAGTAATTTGTATGTTTGTTAAAATGATAAAACGCACCTAACCAGACAGTTAGGTGCGTTTTTGTGTTTGTAAGTCGTTGATTTCCAATTCCAGATTTCGGACACTCTAAGGGGGTTAACGGGAGATGACGAGCTTCTTGTGGGTGGTGCCGTTGTGGGTGCGGATGGCTATGATGTAGGTGCCGGGGCGGAGGAAGTCGACGGGGAGTGTGGTGCGGTGGCCTGTGACGGGCTGGTGGTGGACCCATACGCCGTCGACGGTCCAGATGTCGACCTCCTGGAGGCTGAAGCTGGAGGAGATGGTGATTTCGTCGCTGGCGGGGTTAGGCTAAGCTATTTTTTCCAGAAACGGGGGAGGAGGAGGACGATGATAGTCATGCACTCGAGGCGGCCGAGAATCATGAGGAAGGAGCCGAAGCAGAGGGCTGGAGAGGAGAAGTGTGCATAGCATCCGAAGCCGCCGGAGGGTCCCAGGCCGGGGCCATAGGCGGTGAGGCATCCTACGGAGGCGCCGATGGCCTCGGTGGGGCTGACGCCGCAGAGCATGAATCCCATGACGCCGAGCATCAGCGAGGTGCCGAAGACGATGAAGATGACCATGACGTTGTTGGCGATATGGCCTGTGACAGGCTTGCCGTTGAGGCGGACGGGGTTGACGATGGTGGGGTGCAGACGACTGCGGAGGATGGCACGTGCATTGCGCAGCAGGATGAGCACGCGCATGGCCTTGAGACCACCCGAGGTGGAACCGGCCATACCGCCGCAGATGGATAAAACCAGCAGCAGGAAGGTGACAGGTACGGGCCAGAGGGTGTAGTCGGCGACGACAGAGCCTGTGGTGGTGATGGCACTGACGGTCTGCACGGTGCCCAGGCGCAGGGCATCGCTCCAAGGAAGCTGGGAGCGGGTGTGGAGGAATAGAGTAACGAAAGCAATGGCGACAAGACACAGCAGCACAAAGAAGCGCAGTTGGTCGAACTTATGATGTAGCTGGCGCCATTTGAAGGTGAAGAAGAGGTAGAGCATGGTGAAGTTGATGCCGCTGAAGAACATGGCGCCGGCGAGGATATACTGCTGCAGGGGTGTGATAGAGGCAATGCTGTCGGAGGCAGGAGCAAAGCCGCCGGAGGAGATGTGGGTGAAGGTGAGGTTGACGGCATCCCAGGTCTGCATGCCGGATGCCAGCAGCAAGAGGACGAAGAGGATGGTGAGGGAGAGGTAGACGGTGAGGGTGCGGCGCACGGTGACGACGGTGCGTACGGAGGCTCCCGCCATGTTGTCGGCTCCCGAAGCTTCTGCAGTGTAGAGGGAGTATTTGTTGATGCCCAGTTTGGGTGTCAGGGCGAGCACCAAGAGGATGACGCCGAAGCCGCCGAACCACTGCATCATGGATCGCCAGAGGAGTATCGACGAGGGCAGAGAAGCGACATCGGAGAAGACCGTGGCACCGCAGGTGGAGAGGCCGGACATGGCCTCGAACCAGATGGCGGAGAAAGCATGAACGATAGAGCGAGAGAATGTATGGGCGACACCGGTGGCGAAGAAGGGCAGCGTGGCGAAAAGTGAGAGGATGATCCACAGCAGTACCACCAGGATGTAAGACATGCGTTTGTCCGTGATGTCGCGGAAGTGGCGGTAGCGGTGGTGCAGGAGCAGGCCCACAGCGATGGTGAAGGCGGAGCAGGCGGCAATGTGTGGGAGAGTGCCGTCGTTGAAGTGCCACGCGGGGATGGTGCACAAGGCCATGAGAGACCCCTCGGCGAGGAGGATGATCCCGAGGAAACGGAACACCGCTTTCCAGTCGTTGTTTTTCATGGAGCTCATCTTTTACGCCAATAAGAGGGTGAGACAATGGCCAGGAGGGCGAAGATTTCGAGGCGGCCGGCAAGCATCAGTCCCATCAATGTCCACTTTGACAGCAGTGGCAGGGAGGCGTACTCGAGGTTGGCGCCGAGACTGTTGATGAGGGGCGAGGGGCCGAGGTTGGAGATGTTGGCGGAGGCCATACAGAAGGCGTCGGCGATGGAGGAACCCGAGAGGGTGAGGAGGAAAGCTCCGCCGATGATGAAGCAGATATAGAGGAAAAGGAATCCGAAGATTTTGTTGACATAGTCGCCGGGCACAACCTTATGGTCAATCTTGATGGAAAAGACCACATTGGGGTGTACCATGCGCGTCATGTAGTTACGCATGTAGAGGAAGAGGACCATGAGCCTGCGCAACTTGAGGCCGCCACCCGTGGAGCCAGCACAGGCGCCACTGAGGATGAGCAGGAAGGTGACCACGGAGACCCAGAAAGGCCATACCGCAGGGGTGTCGGTGTAGAATCCACAGGTGGAGACGGTGGAGGCGATGTGGAACAGCGTGTAGCGTACCGATTGGCCCCAGGGGTTTCCGGAAAGGCCGAAAGCCACAATGCAGCTGACTACGGCGAGGAGGAAGAGAACGGCATAGAGCATGAATTCCTGGTTGATTTTCAGCTGTCGCCATTTGAGCATAAAAAGGTTGTAGAGCAAGGCTACATTGACGCCACTGAGGAACATGAAGACGGTGAGGATGGAGAGAGTGAGTTCGGAATAGCCCGTGAGTCCGAATTGTGCTGTCATGAATCCTCCGGTGGAGACGGTGCTAAGGGCCAGGCAGAGGGAGTCTGTGGCGCTGTTGCCCGCCAAAGCCAGCAGGACGATGAGCACCACCGTGATGAGGGTGTAGATGGACCACATGCGGGAGACAGACTTGGAGATGTGAGGGTGCAGTTTCCGCTGTTGTGTGCCAGAGAACTCGGCGGAGTAGAGTTTCAAGGATCCGCCGCTGAGGCGTCGCAGGAGTGCGACAACCAGAAGGATGAGTCCGAGGCCGCCGACCCACTGCGTCATGGAGCGCCACACCAGGAGTCCTTGGGGAATGTCTTCGGGCCTGACGATGACGGAAGAACCGGTGGTGGAGAATCCGGAGACAGACTCGAATACGGCGTCGGTGAAGCTGTGGAGAGTACCGGTGAAGATGTAGGGTATGGCGCCACAGAGGGGTACGGTGATCCAGACAACGGAGGTGATCCAGAAACTCTCGCGCTCGCGGAGGTCATAGGAGGCTCCGCGTCCTGCGATGTTGCGTAGAAAGAGTCCCACAAGGGTCATCAGCAGTGCGGCGAGGAAGAGGGCGTACTGTGCACCGTCGGCATAGTAGATCGAGACGGCGACAGGTATCACCATCGCCCCGGCCATGGTCAGGGTCAGCAAGCCCGCAAGGCGGGCGACCAGTCTATAGTTCAGCTGCTCCACTAAGGTATTAAGGCATTCATTCGAATAGTTTCACCATGGCAGACATGGACTTGGGGAGGGTGAAGATGACGACTTTGTCGCCTTGTTGGAGCTGCAGTTCGCGACTGGGGAGCATGGTCTCGCGACCACGTATGACACCTCCCACGGTGGCCCCTTCAGGAATGGCGAGGTTGCCCAAGGGGGCGTGTGTGGCGGGTGCGCGCTTGCCGACAATGAGTTCCATCACCTCGGCATTGGTACCAGAGAGCCACTTGGAACTCACGGCGGCCCCTTTCACGATGAATCGTGCGATGTAGCTGGCGGTGATGAGTTTCTTGTTGATGATGGTGTCGATACCAATATCCTGTGAAATGTCGATGAATCCAGTGTTTTCCACTAGGGCGATGGTGCGCTTGACGCCTAGACGACGTGCATGGAGGCATGTGAGGACATTGGTCTCGCTGGAGTCGGTGACACCAATGAAGGCGTCGACATTCTCGAGCCCCTCTTCTTTGAGGAGGTCGATGTCTGTGGCGTCGCCATTGATGATGAGAGTGTTGTCGAGCAGGGCGCTGAGTTCCTCAGCACGATTGCGGTCTTCCTCGATGAGGGTGATGCGCATTTTGTCCTGCAGAGTCATGGCTGCATAGCGTCCTATGCGTCCGCCTCCAGCGATCATGGTGCGGCGTATACTTACCGCATGTTTGCCCACCACACGGTTTACCCCTTCCATCTGGTTGGTACGTCCGATTAGGTAGACGAGGTCGTCGGCCCGCAGCGCCATACCACGGTGCGGGATGAGAGTCTCACCGCGGCGCAGGATGGCCACCACGCGCACCTGCAGGTCGGGATACTCGGTAGCCAGTTCCTTCACGTCGTGGCCCACCACCGGCGAGCCCTCGTCGATGCGTACCACATACATGGTGAGGAGTCCGCCGCTGAAGTCGAAGAACTCCGTGGCGACGCTGTTGTTCAGCAGGTTGGTGATTTCTCTTGCGGCGATGCGTTCGGGGCAGACGAGTTCGTCGACACCCAGCTCGCGGAACATCTCGCGGTGTTTGGGGGTGAGGAGCTCGGCGTTGCTGATGCGTGCCACGGTCTTCTTGGCTTTCAGCTTCTTAGCTAGGATGCAGGTGACCAGATTCACGCTCTCGTCGTGGAGCACAGAGAGAAAGAGGTCGCAGTCGGCGACATTGGCGTCGATGAGCACCTGCGGCGACGTGGAGTCGCCGGCGATGGTCATCAGGTCGGTCTCGCTCTCCAGCCGTTTCAGCAGCTCGGAATGCGGGTCGACCACGGTGATATTGTAGTCAAGTTCTGTCAGCGACTTCGCGAGGTGGACGCCCACCTCTCCGTCGCCTGCAATGATAATGTTCATCTCTATTTTATCAAAAAATCAAACTGCAAAAATACGAAAAATTTTAAAATCTGCTATTGTTAAAAAAAAAGTTCGTATTTTTGCAGCAAGTATTTAATAAAAAAACAGTATGAAAAAACAAGTTCTGTTATTTGTGCTTCTTGCATTTGGTATCTTTGTATCTGGTCAAAACGGCTATAGCATCGAGGCAGGAGTGTTTGACAAGACAAACATGACCAAAAATATAAAGGATTCTTTCAGAGGCATTGCCCTGACGGAACAACAGAAGACTTTTGTGGCGGATAACAATGCTTTCACCCTCCATTTTCTAAAGGCAGTGAACGATGGCGACAACAGCGGCAAGAGCTTTGTCTATTCTCCGTTAAGCATCACTTATGTGCTTAGCATGGTGAATGCCGCCTCCGAAGGTGCTACCCGAATGGAACTGCAGAACACCCTGGGATTTGGCAACGGAGAGATAAAGGATGTAAATGGTTTTTGCAAAAGGCTGATTGACGGCTTGCCCAGGGTGGACACAAGTGTGCAGATCCATATTGCCAATGCTATCTATGTGAACAAGAACAGCACGCTGAAAAAACAATTCCAGCAGGACATGAAAAGCTATTATGGTGCCAAAGCCGAATCGCTTGACTTTTCTTCGCCCAAAACCCTCAAGCACATCAATGACTGGTGCAAAAAGAAAACCAAAGGCCTGATACCGGAAATCCTCTCGGAAGTGAATCCTGATGCGGTTTCTTACCTGCTCAACGCCATTTATTTCAAGGCCGCATGGACTTGCCCATTCAAGAAACGCAACACACAGATTAAGCCGTTCACTACAGAGAAAGGCCAGGAAAAGAAGCTGCCTATGATGCAACAGACAGACGAGTTCCGCTATATGAAAAACAACATTTTCGCGGCAGTAGATCTCCCTTACGGGGATGGAAAATGGAGAATGACTGTAATATTGCCCGAAAAGGGGAAAAGCGTCAGCAATGCAATTGACTATCTGGCAAAAGAGGGAATGTCGTTCCTCTCGCAGATGAGACAGCGTGATGTCTCCCTCAAGCTGCCGAGGTTCGAGACAGAATCAACGACTGAAGACTTGATAGGAACCATGAAAAAGATGGGAATCATCCGTGCGTTTGATGAAAGTCAGGCCGAAATACGGAATATGTGCAACCAGGATGTCTATATAAGCAGGATGCTGCAGAAAGCCCATATCAAGGTCGACGAGAACGGCTCCAAAGCTGCCGCTGTAACATCGGTTGAAGTGTTCACATTAAGTATCAACATGGATCAACCCGTGGTTTTCCACGCCGATCACCCGTTTGTCTATGTCATCCGCGAGGCCTCGTCGGGCGTGATATTGTTCGTGGGCAAATTCACCGGGCAGTAGTTTTTTTCATGGTTTCGTTTTTTTTCGTATTTTTGCAAATCGAAAAAGTGAAAAATAAAAACAAAAAAGGAGATATGAAAAAGCAGGGATTATTATTTGTGCTTCTTGCACTTACAGCTTGTGCGTCTGCCCAGAACACTTTTTCCAAAGACTATGGTATCGTGGGTGAAGGAGAGGATAAGGTATATATCGCCAACAATATTAGGGATTACTACGTCGACGTTGAAGATTTTTTCGACACCACGTACCTATTGGCGTTCGATTTGATTACAGGTAAGAAAGACACGCTGATGTCTTTTGAAACGGCCAGTTACACGGGAATGGGTTTTATCGACTTTTCGTATTACGAATCCAAAATAGTTCTTTTTTCCGTGACGGAAGGACGTGCGGGGAGCTCGCTGTATTTCATAGACGTTTACAATGACAGGGTTGAGATGATTGCCGACGGCATCGTCTCTGACGACAAAGGGGACCCCAAAATTTATGTCAAGGACGGCAGGATTTATTTTACCAGACTCATTTGTATCAACGAGGCCGAAGCTCGGGATGAGGCGTCGAAGGAGTTTTTTGAAAAGGAGTTTTCAATCCGTCTAATACAATAGTGTTTTGTTTTTCTGTTTGAACAATAAAAAAAATAATGATATGAAAGTAAAAGAATTGGTAGAGAAATTGAATCTCAAAGTGTTGAGCGGTGAGAACGGTCTGGACCGCGACATCGATGGGTGCTATGTCAGTGACTTGCTGAGCGATGTGATGGGCAATGCCGAGATGGGCAATGTGTGGGTGACGTTGCAGACACACAAGAACGTGATGGCCATCGCCTCGCTGAAAGAACTGGCCTGCGTCATCCTCGTCAAAGGCCTCACCGCCAGCGAGGACACCGTGGAGCAGAGCAATGAGGAAGGCATTCCCTTCCTTTCCACCGAGATGCAGACCTACGAGACCGTTGGAAAGATTTATCAACTGCTGAATCAGTAGTTGAGTAGACAGTAGTTAAGTGGTTAAGCCAAAAGTATAGGTTTCGTTACTGTTTTGTCGTACCATGCTATTGGCTGGACTACAGGACTACTGCCTACAGATAAAAGAAGAATTGTCATGTCGTTGACGGGGTTCAAGGCTGATTTGCATATCCACACGGTGCTTTCGCCGTGCGGCGACCTCGAGATGTCGCCCACGGCCATCGTGGACCGCGCATTGGAGCGCGGGTTGGACATGATTGCCATCAGCGACCACAACACCACCCGCCAGGTGAAGGTGGCTCAGAAAGTAGGTAAGGAGAAAGGACTCTTCGTGCTGGGTGGAGTGGAAGTGACCTCGCAGGAGGAGGCGCACTGCCTCTGCTTCTTCGAGACCGATGAGCAGCTGGACCAGATGCAGGTGTTCCTCGATGAGCACCTGCCCAAGATCCCCAACGACGAGGATCGTTTCGGATACCAGCTTATCGTGGACGAGAACGACGAGATTGTGGGCGAGGAGGAATATCACCTGCTGAACGGCATCGATGTGGATATCGACGGCATCTATGACGAGGTGCACCGCATCGGCGGTCTCTTCGTGCCGGCGCACGTCAACAAAGGAACCACAAGCCTGATGAGCCAGCTGGGATTCATCCCGCCTGACCTTAAGGCTGATGGGCTGGAAATTAATAAGTTCACTACACGTGACGAGTTTGTGAAAAAGTTCGCCTACCTGAAGAAGTTCGGCTTCATTACCGACAGCGATGCGCACTTCATCAATAATGTGGGCGACGTGTACAATGTCGTCTACATGGAGCACCGCTCATTCAAGGAGTTCGCCATGGCGCTGAAAGGAGAGGAAGGCCGCTGGATAGACACGATGGCATTCAGAGGTGGAAAAGTTTAATAATTAGAAATATGAAAAAGGTACTTATTTGGGTGAGTGCTGTGGCATTTGCAATGACAATGGCTGCCTGTGGCGGCAACACCGATTCGGATGACAATGATAAGCTGGATCCCAAGGAACAAGCTGCGGCGTTGGCAAAGAAGGCTGTGAATTGCAGCGATGAGGAATGTTGGGACGAGTTGATGAAGGAGTATGAATCATTGATAAAGTGTTTTCATGGAAAGGATTCGATCCTTTTCGAGGAGACTCTTGAAAAAGAACTAATGGACATGTATGGATTGTCCGAATATGATGAGAATGAAGTATACGAGGTGTATGACGAAGACTTCGGCTATGATTGGAATACCATGGAATCCGCAGTGGATGAGGCTATAGAAGCACTGGACGGGTACGATTATGACTTCTAAGTGGTGGTTGTTGACAGTGGCGGCAGTTATGTTCTGGATGCCGCTTTCGGGACAGTCAGATGCACTACAGGGTCTGACGGTGCCGCAGAAACATACAGTGTTTTTTGAATCACACCATGGCGAGTCGTTCATGGTTTTTGTTGATGGAGACGCAGTGAACCAGCTACCGCAAGGACGTGTAATGGTGACGGAAATGAGTTCGCAGACACATGAGGTAGTGGTGGTGCTGAAGCGTCCGGCGCAGAAAGCAGCGGTACTGATGCTGCTGCCGAGAGAATCTGAAGTGACGGTATATGTGGACTACGACGCACGGCTGGACCGGCTGGCACTGTATACGCCTTCATATAATCTAGCCCAGGGGGCTCAAAAAGTACAAAGAGATCAAAGTGTTCAGGAAATCCAAGAGACCCAAGATGTTCAAGTGGAAGTTGGGGGCATGGAGATTGCGGAAGAACGAACAATGGCGACGGAAGAAGATTTGGCAGCGATGATTATGAGGATGAAGAGTCTGACGTTTGAAGACGAGCGACTGGCATTGGGCAAAGTCATCGTGGCCTCGTCACTCCTTACAGCGGAACAGACGGGCAAGCTGGTGTCTACATTGGACTTTTCAGCCTCGCAGGTGGAGTTGTTGAAGTATGCCTACAACTACTGCGCCGACCCACGGAACTACCACAAGGCTGTAGAGGTGCTCACCTTTGACAACGACAAGAGGAAGGTGATGGATTATATCGCAACACAGCGATAATCTTTTTTTATTTCAGAAAGACTGCTTTTTTGGGGAGCATTGAAGCTTCGCGTGCAAAGCATTTCTCTCCTGTGGGCGAGAAGCAGAGAACAGAGCCATTGGCGGTGTAGTTGCCATCGGTGAAGAGGTAGAAATAGCCGTTGAATGGGTCGATGCTGAGCCCGTAGGGGTTTTCGTCGAGGTCAGGTGTGAAGGGGAATGCTTCGATGGTGCCATCGGCATTGATGACGGCGTAGTTGATGGTTTGGTTATAACTAGCGTCGTAGGTGGCGGAATAACCATAGGCTTTGCCGTTGTAGACGGAGAGAGAGGTGAGGGGCTGCCCAGTCTGAGTGACGCTGAGAGTGTTGGCGTCGACGATAGCTGTACCGGCAGACTGGTCATTGTAATTTCCCCAGTAGTTTACGATAAGTTTTCCGTCGGTGAGGTTCATCACCTGTTGCGGGTTGGATCCCACGGTAATGGAGGAGGGGTTGGCGAAGGTGGCAAGATCGATGATATAGAGTTTGTCATCGTAGGAGTAGTTTCCAGCATCATCGCTAATATTGGAGCTGGCCACAAAGGCTTTGCCGTTGGCCACAGCGATTCCTTCGGGCTGGAATGTGCCGAGAGGGCAGGTGGCCTCAATGGAGAGGGTGGCGGTGTCGAGGCGGATGACGGAACAGGGGTTGTAACAGGTGATATAGAGTTTGCCGCCGTCGGCTGCGATATATCGAGGCCGATGATTGCCGAGATCCACACGGGTGGAGAGCCCGGTCTGAGGATTGATAACCTCTAGGCTGTTGGAGAATGTGACGGTGGCATAGACTTTCGATCCGTAGGATAGGAGATCCTGGGCCACGTCGCCAAGACCACGACCATTGGCAGAGGCGAACCAGTCGACTTCAATTTCACGGTGTTTGGGGTCGAGGGCCGAGATGGCGGCATTGTTGGATCCCCAAGAACCTTCGTTGAGGACGAGAATCTTGGTGGCGCCGGTAGTGACATCGATCTCGTTGCCATCGCTGGAGTTGTTGTCTTTCTCGCAGGCGGCAAAAAGCAAGGCGAATGCTAAAAAACTGAAAATTGAAAATTTGGAGTGTTTCATTACATATTTTTTTGATTCCTAGAATTCGTAAGAAAGAGCAAGGCGCCAGTTGCGACCCATCATAGGATAAGAGCGGACGACCTCGTACTGGGTGTCAAGGAGGTTGAAGAGCGAGGCGCGAAGGGTGAGGGTGCCGATGCGTAGGTCGAAGGAACGGTCGACGGAGAGCCCAAGGTCGCAGTAAGCCGGCAAACGGTTGGCATCGGTGTTCTGTGCACCACTGTAGCGTTCACCGACAATCATGGCCGAGGCACCGAGGTTGAACCAGGGATGTTCCCAGCGAAGGCTGGCGCCACCGCTGTGGCGTGGGGTGTAGATGATCTGATGACCATAGACCTTGCTGCCCTTGCGACTGTGGTCAACAGCGTGTTGGTAGGAATAATTCACTTGGAAAGAGAAGGATGAGAATTGGAGGTTGGCAGTCGCGTCCAACCCAAGGATATCGACGATGCCGAGGTTTTCCATGGACCAATAGTACATGTTGTGTCCAGGACGGGCAACAATCTTGTCGCTGACGCGGTTGAAGTATGCGTCAATGGTGGTGGAAAACAGACAATTGAAAGATGAAAAATGACAATCAGAGGCGTGTGTCAAGCCGAGGTTCAGCTGGTGAGCACGTTCAGGACGGAGATTGCGTGGCAGGGACTGGAAGAAGTAGAGTTCACCGAAGCTGGGGGAGCGGAAAGTCTCCTTGTAGAAGAGGCGCAATGTGGTGGCATCACTGAGGGAGAGCATGGCGGAGAGGTAGGGAGAGAGACGCTGGAAACTAGGTGTGGTATCAAGGTCGGACACACGGTCGCTGATACTGTTGAGGACGAGGTTGCCACGTAATTCAAGAGCATTGATACGATAGCGCAATGCTGTCACGGCCACAAACTTGCGTCGGACGACATCGTTGCGTTGTGCCAGGTTGCTTTCCAGATATCCGAGGTCGCCGTCGGCGGCAAGGTCGAGCGATAGCCTGTCGGTGAGGTTGAAGCTGGCGCTGGCACTGATATACCCTTCGCGCTGACGGTATTCATTGAAGAGGTAGCCTGAGAGCGAAGTGGAAGAGGAGTCTTCATAGGAATCGTAGTTGGTCTGTAGCTTGCCAAGGAGTTGAAATTTCCAGTCTTTGCGTTCCAACCGCCAGCGGGCTTGAAGGAAGGCTACCTCCTCACCGGTGTTCTCATGGGCAGGGGCTTGGCTGTAGAAGTGAACGGGTCCAGGGAGCTGGTGGTGGCCGCGCATGTAGTGGGCTTTTGTCAAGAGAGTACTGCCCGAGTCGAGGGTGATGAAAAGGTTGGCATCGGCAGTAAGCATCCAGACGGCGGAGTGATGGCGCCGTTCGATGGAGGAGCTGTCCTGGTGGGAGGCGGTGTAGTAGAGGGTGAAGGGGTAGTCTCCGTTGCTGCTGAGATAGTTGACGTAGACGCTGCTGCGTACTTTCTTGTTCCAGCGCTGCTCCCAGAGGAGGGAAGGGGAGAAAAGACCAAAGCTACCAGCTTCAAGTCCGGCCCTGAGTTTTATGTGCTCGCCGGGCCAGAAGAAGGGTTCGGCAGTTTCCATGTTAAGGGTGCTTCCGGCGGCATAGGCGCGAGCGGAGAGCAGTGGCGATTGTTCTTGGCCTTGGCTGAGACTTACGTAGGCGGCATTGCCTAGAGTGTAGCGTCCTAAGTCGACTTGTCCGTTCTGCGAGTCGTCGATAGGAATACCGTCGATGGTTATGGTGGAGAACTGGCTTCCGAGACCGCGTGCAGAGACCGTCTTGATCCCCCCCACACCACCATAATCTTTGAGTGTGACGCCAGCCATTTGTTTAATGGCATCGCTGAGTTGCAGAGCCCCAGAGTGTTCGAGGAATTCGGCATCGAAAACCTGTGTGGGTGCTGCGGTGCGCATTTCCGAAGGGGTCCGTTGGGCGCTAATCTCTACTTCGTCGAGCCGTTCACGTCGCAGGGTGTCGACATTCTGTGCCGACAAGGGAAAGCAGAGAAAAAAGACCCCCGAGGTAAGGAGTGCTTTGAGCTGTGAACTGCCTTGACAGTGCGCGACCAAGAGCGACCTTAAGGCAACAATAAACGATACTATGTGTTCAACAACAATGCTCATGAATCAAAACATCCTATCCTCGAGGGCTGTTAATGATTGATTGTGGTTTTGGCAGGTCTTCTGACTTGTTCCTACTCCATCTCGCGGCCTTCCCATGGTGTGTTCAGACCACAGTGACACGCGTGGCGAGTGGGTGTATCTCTCTGGAACTCACAGCAGCGGGACTGTCCAGGATTCTCACCTGATTCCCTCTTGGCCCCCTTTCGGGGGAACCGAAACCGGATGCAAAAGTACGAAATAAAAATGAAATGGAGAGAAAAATATCTTTAAACACTAATCAGAAAAAAGTTTTTAGGGAAAAACCATTGCTGATTATTTGTGTTTCAGGCTATCTCGCCAAAGAGATCATGAGGTTGGGCGGAGGTTATTCGGACATTGACGAATGTGCCGGGGAATAATGTATGAATGCGAGAATGCTGTAAGGTGTCGGTGGGGATGAGGACTTCGTCGTCGACCTCAGGGCTGTCGTATTGGGTACGGCCTATGAGATAGTCGCCTTCTTCCCTGTCAATTAACACGTTGTAGGTGTTTCCTACGCGAGACTGGTTTTTTTCGAAGGAGATTTGTTCTTGTAGGTCCATGAGTTCAGCGACGCGACGTTCCTTTACTTCCTGGGGAATGTCGTCATGAAGGCTGAAGGCTGCGGTGCCTTCCTCGGGGGAGTAGGCGAAGCATCCCATGCGGTCGAAACGTGCAGTGCGGACAAATTCTTTTAATTCTTCGAATTCGGCTTCCGTCTCGCCGGGGTAGCCAACGATGAGGGTGGTGCGGACGGCCACATCGGGCAGTTCACGGCGGAAATGCTCCAAGAGCTGTAGGGTTCCATCGCGGTCAATGCCGCGTTTCATGGAGTTGAGAATGCGGGTATTGATATGCTGGAGAGGTATGTCGATATAGTTGCAGATGTTGTCGTGGCGGCGGATGACGTCGATGGCATCGAGGGGGAATGAGGTGGGGTAGGTGTAGTGGAGGCGAATCCAGGGAGCTCCGCTCTCGGTGGCCAGTCGCTCGAGGAGTTCTCCGAGGGCACGGCGGTGGTAGATGTCGAGTCCGTAGTAAGTGGTGTCTTGAGAGATGACTATCAGTTCTTTGACACCCGAGGTTATGAGTTTTTTCGCCTCTTCGACAATGTCGTCGATGGGACGCGAGTGGTGAGCGCCACGGATGAAGGGGATAGCGCAGTAGGAGCAGCTACGGTTGCAGCCTTCGGCGATTTTAAGGTAGGCGTAGTGGGAGGGTGTAGAGAGGCTACGGCGGGTTTCAGAGAGACTGAAGAAGTGTGTGCCATGCCACTCATCGACTTCTGGCATCTCTTTTTTCAGTTCTTTCTCGTAGCGTTGGACGAGGCAACCTGCGACGATGAGGCGGGTCCTATTGTGACGACGTTTTTTTGCCTCAATCTGTTCCAGTATGACATTGATGCTTTCTTCTTTTGCATCGCCGATAAAACCGCAGGTGTTGACAATCACAGTGTCACAGTCGTTTTTGTTTCTGTCGAAAAAGACGTTGTGCCCTTCGGCTTTGAGACTCCCGGCAAGTTTTTCGCTGTCGACGGTGTTTTTTGAACAGCCTAATGTGATTATGTTTATCTTCATTGTGATATAGTACCGATAGCGGCTATAGATCCTTTTGTAGATTAATCAAACAAGGAGTTGACGAAATCGACAGGATTGAAGAGTTGGAGGTCGGTCATCTTTTCTCCGAGGCCGATGTAGCGCACAGGGATGTGGAATTGGTCAGAGATACCGATAATGACGCCACCCTTGGCGGTACCGTCAAGTTTTGTCAGGGCGAGGGCGTTGACATCGGTGGCTTGAGTGAATTGGCGGGCTTGCTCGACAGCATTCTGACCAGTGGAGGCATCAAGGACGAGAAGCACCTCATGAGGTGCGTCGGGGACCAGCTTTTGCATGACGCGACGTATCTTGGTGAGCTCGTTCATAAGTCCAACCTTGTTGTGGAGTCGGCCAGCAGTGTCAATTATGACGACATCGGAGTCTTTGGCGAGTGCCGACTGGAGGGTGTCGAAGGCCACGGAGGCGGGGTCGGCCCCCATGCCCTGCTGGACAATAGGTACTTCGACACGTTCTGCCCAGAGCATGAGTTGTTCAACGGCGGCAGCACGGAAGGTGTCGGCAGCCCCGAGGATGACATTCTTGCCAGCCTGCTTGTAGCGGTAGGCGAGTTTGGCTATGGTGGTGGTTTTACCAACACCGTTGACGCCGACGACTAGGATGACATAGGGCTTCTTGGGCATCGGAGCGTCAAAATCGGCAGGGAAGTCACTGTTCTCTTGGCGCAGAAGTTGAGCTATCTCGGCTTTAAGGACGGAATTGAGTTCGGAAGTGGAGATATAGCGGTCGCGTTTGATACGCTCTTGCAGGTGGTCGATAATCTTTAGTGTGGTCTCGACACCCACATCGCTGGTGACAAGGGTTTCTTCAAGGTTGTCAAGAACTTCGTCGTCAACAGTGGATTTACCAAGGATGCTCTTGGTGATTTTTTGGAAGAGGCTTGTCTTGGTTTTTTGTAGGCCTTGGTCGAGGGTTTGTTTCTCCTCTTCCTTGCTTTTACGGATAAAATTAAACAGACTCATGTGATGAGGGTATTAGGGTTTAAGAGCCTTCTCCATGGAAGGACGAATGTCTTTGTCGAATATTTTCTGGTATTGTTCGTAGGAATAGCGATTGTAGTCGCCAGAAGCGATATACCAGAGGATAATGGTGAAATCTTTGGCCGGCACGAAGCCCGGGATGTTCTGTATGGCTTTGCCGTCAGCGGAGCAGATGGCAAATGTAGGGAATCCCTGAACCCCTTGTGCAAATTGGTGGATACGGTTGCGTCCCGAGGAGGCGGGACGGAAAGTCCGACCGAACCAATTGAAGGTGGAAGATCCTTCGGCGTCGAATTTGACTGGGTAGTAGTAGCGGTTCAGAATCTTGGCGACAGTGGGATCGGAGAAGGTCTCGCGGTCCATCTTTTTGCAGTAGCCACACCAAGATGTATAGAAGTCAATGAAGTAAAGCTTGGAACCGATCTTAGTCTTCGCAGCATCCTCGATAGTATGCCATTTTACCTGGGCTTGGCAGGAATGGGGAGTCGCAAGCTGGATGCTGAAAATCAGCCCAATGAAAACTATTATTTTTAAAGACTTTTTCATAATATTGTATATAGTATGGTTATAGAAAACATATTTACCATTCGTATTCCCAGTCCTTCTCATTGTCCTGTTCATCTTCGATGTAGATCTCCTCACGCTCCTCGCGGTCGCGCAGGCGGAAAAGTCGGCCGAGCCAGTCATCTTTTTTGGAATGGACTTGAGTCTTTGTGTTCTTGTCCTCCTCGATGATGGAAGAAATTTTCTCGACATAAGCAGAAATATAGGCAACGTTGGCGTAAGGGTCATGATGGAGTATTGCACCTGTATAGTAGTGGTAGAGTATGCTGTCGTAGGGGATGCCTAAGGAAACCATGCGTATGGCACCTTCCTGCGAGAGTCCCACACCGTGGCCATAGCCATGCCCATTGAGTACGACAGAGTTAGCCGCACTGTCGACAGAAACGGAGAAGAAAGTGGATTTGAGTTGCAAATCGGTACGGATTCGTGTAAGCGGTATACCGAGGAGACGTACTTTGCGATGCTCCTGGGAGAAGGAAAGCAGAGTGTCGAGATTGGCGGAGTCCTTGATGTTTATCTTATGGGTACGGGAAAAGTAGTTGAGCCAGCGGTCGAGAGAGATGACCTTAGTCCAGTCGCTTTGCCGCATGTTAAACGAGAAGGTGTCGACGACGGAACGTAGATAAGGGAGGGCAGCACGCCAGACATCCTCAGAGTTGGCTGTCTCGCCACCGGAATTGGAGTGGAAAGGGGTCTCGATGAGTTTCCCTGAAGAGTCGACAAGCGTTTCGCCGGTGCTTTCGATAGCACCGAGCATGATGTCGGGTCGAATACAGCGGTTGAGGTAAGCTTGGCAATGGACGTGGTCGCAGAAGTTATACCCGTCAGAGGCATGTTTTTTCATGTTGCGGAGAGCCCATGTACGTGAGATGATAGCCTGGATACGGAAAATGTCAGTTTGATTGCCGTAAATCTCACTCTGTACGACGCCGGCAATATAGGTTTCAAACTCAACATCGTTGAGGATAAGCATATTGCCGTTTTTAAGGAGTGACACTTCGAGGTTACCCTCATAGGTGCGTTGTTTACAGTTTTCGGGATTGATGCAGAGGATACACGCGGTATCGGTGGATTCCAAGCGAATAGATTTGAAAGAGCCGTAGTCGGTCTCATTGACAGAGACACGGATTTTCTTCCCGTCGGGACGAAGGTGGATGGAGCGACCCTCACCAATCATATCCTCAATAAGGTCGTCGGTACCGTTGTCGGTGGAATAAAGGTTGTAGTGTCCGAGGTCGACAGAAATGTTGATGCTCTTGATATTGTTGGAAGAGTAAAGACGTACCTTGACGTTGTCGCCATAGGCATGTGAGACGCTCAGAAGAAGTAGTATTATGGATACAAGGTGTCTCATTGGGAGTTATGATTTATGTGATAGGAGATTGACGATGGTTTGTGCAGTGCGGTTGCTGGCGCAGGCATCGCCAAGTTTCTGTTCCACGCGGCGATAGCCTTCAAGCATCCGTTTGCGGTTGTCAGTATCGGCAGTGATTAGTTGGAATTCTTGTTCAAGACGCTGGTCATTGAAATCCTGTTGGAGAAGTTCTGTAACCACATTGCTGTCGTCGATAAGGTCAACTAATGCGATGTGGTTGATGCGTTTTCCGACAAGGGCACGTGCGATGGCAATGGAAATGGGATTGCCACGGTAGCAGACCACCTGAGGAATGTGGAAGAGGGCGGTCTCTAGGGTCGCTGTGCCAGAGCAGACGACGGCGGCATAGGCTTGGGAGAGGATAGCGTAGGTTTGGTCGTAGAGTATGGTGAGATTATCGGGATTGTTTTCTGTCAAGCTGTCGTATAGGCTGTTGCCGACGAGGCTCATGCCAGCGACAATGAAATGATACTCTGGATGTTTTGTTGCCAAGCGAACCATGGCGGGAAGGCTATTCTTGATTTCCTGACGACGGCTACCGGGTAACAGTGCTATGATGGGAAGGGTAGAAGGCAGAGACAGGGGTGAGGCTGAAAAGGAAGAGATGACTTCGGGGAGAGGGTGGCCGACATAGACCGCTTGGGGCATGTTGTTTTCAGCATAAAACTTTTGCTCAAACGGAAGGATATAGCAGAGGCGGTCAAGGTACTGACGCATGCCTTTGATACGTCCTTTCTTCCATGCCCAGAGTTGAGGGGAGATATAGTGAACAGCCTTGATGCCGTGATGGTGAGCCCATTTCTCGATTTTTAAGTTGAATCCAGGATAATCGATGCCGATAACAGCATCAGGGTGCCATTCCTGAATGTCGCGTTTGCAAAATCTTATGTTGCCCAATACGGTACGCAGATGGAGCACTACCTCGACGAACCCCATGATGGCAAGATCGCGTATGTGACGGACAGGATTTCCAGCGATGGACATCATGGCGTCGCCGCCCCAGAAACGGAATTCCGCCTGAGGATCATTGCTGAGCAAGGCTTTCATGAGTTTCGCCCCATAAAGGTCGCCCGAGGCTTCGCCGGCTATGATGTAGTATTTCATTCGAGACTGAAACTGTTCGTGTTGAAAAGAAGAATCATAAAGGCTATGAAGAAGAGAAAGAGTAGTACGAAGAGGGTCTTTGTGACAAGTGCCAACTGTTGTTTTGCATAGTAGCGAGCGAGCAACAGCAGTGGGATGAATATGGCTCCATACCAACGTAGGTGTGTGGCGATGGGCTGTTCTGCGATGAGTAGTCCAACCGTCAACAGCAGTGCTACAACAGCCATTGAGCCTATTCCTGCGATGAGGCCAACACTTATTTTGTCCTGGGAAAAGAACTGTCTAGTCATACACTTTTTTTAATGTATCAATGGTTTGGTAGTTAGTGAAGTCTGTATGTATTGGGACTACGGACACATAGCCATGAGCCAGAGCCCATTCGTCACTGTTCTCTGAAGGGTTAGGACAGTCGAATTTGCCGGTGAGCCACCAATAGGGACGTCCTTGAGGATCTATGCGTTTCTCGAAGCTGTCGTACCATCGTGCAGAGGCCTGATGGCAAATACGGATACCCTTAATCTCATCGGCCTTCAGTCGTGGAATGTTGACATTGAGTGATACGCCGGCAGGAATACCCTTTTCAAGAGTAGAGTCTATGATCTTTCTTACGGAGGGTCTGCATCCACTGAAATCGGCTTCGGGGTTGTGGTTGAGAAGGGAAAAACCTATGGCGTTGAATCCTAAAGCAGTGGCTTCAAGGACGGCTCCCATGGTTCCACTGTAAAGTATGTTGATGGAGCTGTTGGAGCCATGGTTGATGCCAGAAAGTACCAACGATGGAGGGTAAGGACAGAAATGTTCTACGGCCAGTTTGACGCAATCCACAGGGGTCCCATCGCAACAATAGATAGCTAGACCATCCTCTTTCTTCACCTCTTTTGCACGCAGAGGACGTGATGAGGTGATACTGAGTCCCATCCCCGATGCGTTATTGGAGGGTGCCATCACCACAATATCGGCAAATTGTCGTGCTTCCTCGACGAGGGTCTGGAGACCTTTGGCGGTGACGCCATCATCGTTGGTGATAAGAAACAAGGGCTTCATCTTTTCAGATATTCAGAATACGTCTTTCCCCAAGAAATAGCTGGCGGGTTGGAGGATATGGTCGAAAATCCAGTTTTGGATTAGAACGGTGTCTTTGTTGTCGATGATAGCATACAGTCGGTTTACATCAAGTTCTTCGCGTACCTTGGGGTCCGGAATAGCCATGACATCATTGGGATTGGTGTATTTAAGGTATACCTTAACCTCGTTATGGTTACCTTTGGTGTCGGTGATGCGTAAGATGGAACGAGGGGTACCGCTGACATTCTCTTTGGCACTGCTGTTGGGAACGATGGATGCGAACTCGTCGAAGTTAAGGTTTTTGAAAGTAGAGAGCATTTGGGCTACGCGAGCAGTGTCAAAACCTGGGACACGCTGGTTTCCGTCAAGGAGTTGCATATAGAAATCCTTGTCTTGCTGTATTATGGCGAACGATTCTTTTGGAGCCTGTGGGATTTCCAGTTCGATGCGGGCAATGTCAAAGACATCGAGGTCTACGATTCGGTGGCTGCGCCATTTGATGGCTTCAGCAACGAACCGGGGTGTAAGATAGCCGCGGAAACCAGGGATATGAACTTCGCAGGGTTCTTTGTCTCCTTTGCGGAGCATGTAGCATGCAAGGTGATCCTGGGTCTCGCGTCCTACATAGTAGGTGACAGTCAACCGATTATTCTGATAGACTTCGACTTGGACGCCATGGGTGGCAAGATCCTTCATTACGTTGGGGACAGCGGCATGATTGACCTCGTTGCGTATACGCATTTTGGCCAGGGTCTCGAGAAGCATGTCAATCATGGGCTGGCTGGCAGGGTATACCCCGTCGACAGTCCATGTATCGCCGCTGCGTTCCAAGGTGACCCGGTTGTTGAGTTTGTCAGCCATGACAATTTTTGTAATAGGAGCCTTGTCGGTGTTTTCAATCTGGAAATTGGATTTGAAGGTGCCGGGACCTTCTGTGTTTCCCTTGCAGTTCTTCATCAGCACCAGAGAGACTATCAGTATGGCGATAATGGTGCCGACGAGGATGATATTGCGTTTGGTCTGTTTTGTCATTTCTTAGTCTGTTTTGTTTTTGAGGCTTTTGTTTTAGTCTTCTTGCTTGTCGCCTTTCTTCCGTAGATATGTTTCTCCGTCAGGATGATGCATGCACCGGCAAGGGCAAGGATGAGCAGAGGGACGACGATATTGACTATCTGGTAATAGGTGCGGTTCTCTTCGGCCTTCGTCTTGTTAAGCTTGCGGATGGAGAAGTTCTTGTTGCGTACGGTCATCAGGTCGACATCGTCGGTCATATAGTTCAATATGTTGAGGATGAATTCACGATTGGCGTAGCGCACTCGTTGGTAGAAGTCATAACCTACAGGGAGGATTGTGCCATCCTTGGGATTAAAGAGGTTTTTGATAATATCGCCGTCAGAGATAACAACCATCTTCGTTGGCTCGCTCACCTCACGGTATCCGATGGCTTTCTCGTGGTAGATCTGGGGAGCTAGTCTGTTTCTCCAGGCAGAGTGGAATTTACCCTCGAGCAATACAGCCACGGGAACCAGGCTGCGGTTATAGTCTTTCTCTTGGGGTTCTGACAGGGCATCCATCAAATCAATTATGGCGGGCGCACTCTTCACTCGTGTAAACTCCGAGGTGGTCAACAGGATGGTTTTCTTTATGTCATTGTGGATAGTGTCAATGCTGCTGATAAACTCAGTCCTAATGGGGTTCAAGTTGTTTACGATGGGATGATCCAACCGGGGGATAAGCACGGGGAAGTAGTACCATGGACGGAACTTGTCGATAGGGATATTCAGGCAAATCATGTCCATCAAGATGTCGGAGTTTATACGTACACCATAGGTGAACAGCATTTCGTCGAGGCGCAATGGATAGCGGGTGGCGATAATTTGTCTCTGGTTGGACAGGCTGTCAATCTCGGCATTCATGGCATCGACAAACCACAGCACCTTGCCTCCATACATGATGTACTGGTCTATGATGAAGAGGTCCTGATCGGAAAATGGTTGTTTGGGTTTTGCCACCACGAGCAGGTCGAACCTGTTTGTGAAACGATAGGAAGAGTCTTGGGGGTTGAACTTATGGCTGGTTAACGAATCTATCTGACCGTTGATTGTAACGGTGGTGAGCGTGTAGAAATCCTGCATTGAATGTGCAATGTCGGCAATGGCCGCTCCCGACAGCTCGCCATGTCCTTGCAGGAAGGCTATCGTAGGCTTCTTCACGCGTGAGAGGTTGTGGATGGCACTGCTGAAGGCATACTCAAGATTCTGTATGGAGTTGTTGATGACGACTTCTTTATCCAGTTGGATGTCCTGCATATTGTATTTGAGCAGGGAAATGGCAGTGCTACGCCCCTTGTATCGGATTTCAGCGCCAGGCAGCAGGATGAAGGTGCGCACGCTATTACCTTCTGCCACCTCCTCCTGAAAAGGTCTGACACCTTGCTGATTCATCTTCTCGTAGATGACTTGGCGTTCGTCGTCATTGAATTCTTTGCTGTTGGGGTCGACAAACTCATAGGTGATATTGTCGTTGCAGGCGCGGAAGCGGTTGAGGATCTCGCGGGTCTCGTCGTGCAGACGCTTGTAGTCGGCCGGCATGTCGCCTTCAAGGTAAACGCGGATCAGCAGAGTCTCGTCGATGCTCTTAAGGAATTTTTTTGTCTCGTCGGAGAGCGAATAGCGTTTTTCTGCTGTCAGATCGAAGCGGGCGTAAGCGTAGCGACCCACAATATTCACAGCTACCACGGCAATCACTACGGCTGCGAGTTCAAGCCAGTGGCTCATCTTTAGGTTACGACGGCGGTTCCAGCGGAGGTAGGAAACTATATTCTTCATGCTGAAATGGCCTCGCTTGTCTTCCTTGCGCTGGTTCCATCCGTTCCACAGACGGCTTTGGAGCACCATGCGTGTGGCCATCACGAACACTACTATCACGCCGGCAAAATAAACAACGTCGCGAGTGTCTACCAGACCTCGGCTGATACTGTAGTAGTGGTCGTTCAGTCCAAGACTTTTCACCACAAGGTTGGTGTCGGTCTTGAACAGTGTCATATCGTAAAGCAGGTCGAACCCCCAATGCAACACGAAGGACAGTACGGCAGCTATGATGAATGATACAATCTGATTCTTCGTCAACGAGCTGCAGAACAGACCGATGGAGACGAAAGCGCCTCCGAGCAGCAGCAGCCCGATATAAGAACCTATGACGCTGCCAGTGTCGATATTACCAGGATGGGGGTAGCCCAAAGAGTAGACACTGAAGTAGTAGACCAATGTCGGCAAGAGAGAAATAAACACCAGCGTCCATGCTGCCAAAAACTTGCTCCAGACGATAGTCCAGTCTCCTAGAGGTCGGGTCATGAGGGTCTCCATAGTACCGGAACGTCTCTCCTCGGCAATCATCCTCATGGTGATGGCGGGGATGAGGAACATGTAAAGTATCGGAGCTACGTCGAACAGACCGTCAATACCGGCATATCCGAAGTCGATGATGTTGTAATTGCCCTTGAATACCCATAGCATCAAACCTGTGAGTACGAGGAAAACGGCAATGGAAAGATATCCTATCAGCGATGAGAAGAAATTTGCCAGTTCTTTTTTATACAGAGTCCACATAGTTGTTTCAAGAATTCAAACATTCACACATTCATGCATTCAATATTTCATGGCCTTGCTCTTGGGGCTTCGTCCTTGGTAGATGCCATCGCACAGTTCTCTCACCGTCTCCACCGCCACTTGCGTCACATTTGTCAGTATCTTGCGGTTGATGTTTTCCCAGATGTCGCTAGACACATGGTTGTGCTGCAACCCATTATGGGTGGTAAATACCAATGAAGGAATTCCAATCTGGTCGAAACCACGTGCATCGCCTCGGGGTGCCCTTTCTTCCCCATCGTTCATAACCAGGTTATGGTTGGCCTCGTCACGCTCTTTGGCGATGCTCCAGAGGGTGGGGTAGTGGGCGTTACCTAATACCATGATGCTGTCGCCATAGCCTATGTTCTGTATATTGATGAATGCTTCCACCTTCCTTAGTTTCTTAAAGTTGCGTAGAAATATGCGAGAGCCGAGCCACTGCTGTTCGCTGCCGCTAAACAGTACGAATGCGATACTGCGTTTGGGACGGAAGCGTTCCTGAGACAGCAGACGGGCGGTCTCGAGCACTGCCGCCACACCAGAGGCATTGATGTCGGCACCAGGGAAAAGAGCCGTCTCGCCCTGGATGCCCACATGGTCAAGGCTGGCACCTACTACGATGAGCTCGTCCTTGTAGCGTCTGTCGTAGCCTTCTAGTATCCCGATGACGTTGGCGGTCACTGCACGCTGGCGATAGATTGCGTTGACGTCTATTTCGGCTTTCTTACGCAGGGCAAAAGAGGCTATCTTGTGTTCTTTGTTAATGGTCTGAAGGGCATCGTCGAAGGCGGTCGACTCGTCATTGAACAACTCACGGCCGCTGTCAAGGGTGAGCTGAAGAATGGGGAAGGTGGCCAGGTGCGGCAACTCGCCGCAATAGACACGCCCTTGGGGCTCATAGGACATGCAGCTAGGACTCATGTTGATGGCCAACATACCGAGGGCACCATGTTTCTCGGCGGTACGTGCCTTGTCGCGCAGGGTGGAAAAACGTGATCCTACACTGGCGGGCAGCCAGGAACCCTCGGGCAGGCCCGTCAGTACAACGACAATCTTGCCCTGGACGTCGACATATTTGTAGTCGTTCAGTATTTCGTCATCTATGCCGTAGCCACAGAAAACCATTTGGGCGTCGACATAGCCGCGTCCTGTCATGCCTGCGCAGCAGAAATCATTCCCTAGGATGAATGTGCGGCGTTCCTTCATGCCGGGGAGGTAGATGTTGAACTTGCAGTTCTCCACTTCGTTGCACTCCACCTCGAAACGCTGCTCGCTTACTGAGATGCCATAATTCATAAGCACCTGCTCCACGTAGTTCATCGCTTCATTGTGTCCGCGTGTGCCGGCCAGACGCCCTTCGTAGTTCTCCGACGACAGCTCGATAATGTGTTTCATGATCGAGTCCTCTTCTACAACGGGCATTGCCAATGGCTCGATGGTCTGACTATAGGCCTTTGAATTCCATCCGCAAGCCAATGCCATTGTCAGCATCCATAGGCATGCCGCTTTCTTCTGCATTACCCTTTTTATCATAGTTATATAATATTATAATTTGTCTAATTGTTTAATAATCAAAATGCTATATCTTTACGCATGGGCGTAAAGCGCATACAAATATACGAAACTTTCTTGAAATGCAAAAAAACATTCAAGCATTCGTACACCCTATCGTTCGAGTGCTATCGATTCATCTCGAGCAATAGTTTGTCGAGGTTCGGTGTAATGATGATTTCTGTGCGGCGGTTGGCAGCTTTGCCTTCGGGGGTGTCGTTTGAGGCCTTGGGGGCGTATTCTCCGTGGCCACAGGCTTCAATTCGGGTGGGATTGATGTTTTTGCCGTGTTGGAGCAGCAGCTTGACGATGGCAGTGGCACGCATCACGCTGAGGTCCCAGTTGTCTTTCACTGCCGAAGAGCCCCGGTAGGCGTCATTGTCAGTATGGCCCTCGACCATGATGTTCAGTGTGGTATCCTCTTCCAGCACCTTTGATAGCTCCTTGATGGCGTTGGCTCCTTCTTTCGACACCGTCCAGCTTCCCGAGGCGAACATCAGTTTGTTTTCCATCGAGACGTATACCTTGCCATCCTTGGTCTCCACTTTCAATCCTTTGTCGGCAAATCCTATCAGGGCTTTTGTTACAGAATTCCTTACGGCCTCCAGCTCGCGCTCTTTGGCCTCTAGTTGTGCCCGGGTGGCAGCTTCTTTTTGCTCGAGTTCTTTCTGCTTGGCAACCAATTCGCTACGCTGGAGAAGGAAGCTTTCCTGCTGGGTCCTTAATTCGGCCTCTTTCTGTTCAATCTCCCTTTCTTTGTTGGTGAGCTCTTTGTTGCGTGCTGAAAGGAGATTCTGGGCGCGTGTCAGGTCGCGGTTTTTGCCAGCCACCTCTTGCATGTAGTTTTCCATGGTGGTGTCGTAGTGATGGCGCATCTGTTCAAGGCGGCGCGAGAGGCTGTCCACAGTCCCGTCGCACTGCTGTTTGGCAAACGATAACTCATTGTAGTCACTCGTCAACGCGTTGTTTGTGCGGGTGAGACTGGCATTGCTCTCTCTCAGTTCATCGCGCTCCTGAAGGGTCAGCCTGTATTGTTTTGCTGTCTGGTCATATTTGGCTTGCAGGTTTTCATGTTCTTTCAGCGATACACAGGAAGAGAGTGCCATAACTCCTAGAATTCCAATAAAAAAGACTGCTTTTTTCATATTCTTTCAATTTTCAGTTTCCAGTTTCCGGATTTTAAAAATGTTATTTTTTATTAAAGTATAACGTAGTTCAATTATTTTTCGTATTTTTGCACCTCAAATTTTTAAAAAAAGATGAACGTCTACAGCAGATTCTATCGTTGGCGACTCCGTCACCTCAGCGACTACGGATTCCTTCTTGTCTTGTCCGTGGTGGTGGGGTTGTTGTCCGGTCTTGCTGCTGTAGCGTTGAAGAATCTTGTCCATTATGCTGGACGTTGGGTGACACAGTTTGGTGCCATGACCCCCCTTGGAGGTAATGTGATGATGCTTGTATTTCCGCTGGTGGGCATTCTTTTGACAGTGCTTTTTGTGCGCTATATCGTCCGGGGTGACATAGGGCATGGCCTTCCCTCGGTCTTGTTGGCCATCAGCCGCAAGCGGTCCGAGTTGCCGGCGAAAAACATGTATACTTCTCTCGTCGCCTCTACCCTTACCGTAGCTTTCGGTGGCAGCGTAGGTCTTGAAGCCCCTATAGCCTCTACAGGTTCGGCCATAGGTTCTAATGTCGGCCGTTGGTTCCGCCTTAATCCCAAGTATGTGCGGATCCTGCTGGGCTGTGGTGCCGCCGGAGCCATTGCCGGCATCTTCAAGGCTCCATTCGCCGGCATCATGTTTGTCCTCGAGGTGTTCCTGTTCGACCTTACCGCCACTACGGCGCTTCCGCTGCTCATCTCCGCCTTGGTTTCCGCCTCGGTGACCTACTTCCTGATGGGAACCGATGTGCAGTTCCATTTCGAGGTGACTCACAGCTTTGCTCTTTCCCAGTTGCCGTTCTACATTATTCTGGGAGTCTTCTGTGCTCTGGTGTCAGTCTATTTCCTCCGTACTACCGACCGTGTGGAGTCACTTTTCGCACGTTTCCGCAGTCCTTGGCACAAATGGGTGGCAGGAGGCTTGGTACTCGGTGTGCTCATATTCCTTTTTCCACCTCTCTACGGCGAAGGCTATGGCATGCTTTCCGAACTTCTCACAGGTGAGTCGTCAAGTCTTTTCTCCAACACCATTTATTCTTCCTGGGCTGGTAATGCGTGGTTCACGTTGGGAGTCCTTTTCCTGCTCATTCTCCTGAAGGCAGTGGCTACGGCTACCACTATCGGCAGCGGTGGCGTGGGAGGTACCTTCGGTCCTTCGCTCATCGTCGGCGGACTCTCGGGCTATTTCGTGGCCATGCTCTGTAACCAGCTTGGACTGCCTCAGCAGGATACCGCCAATTTCGCCCTTGTTGGTATGGCGGCGGTGATGACAGGTGTAATGCATGCCCCCTTCATGGCCACATTCCTCATTGCTGACATCACGGGTGGCTACCAGCTCCTGGTGCCCCTGATGGCTGCGTCGGCTGTCACCTACCTCTGTGTCAGCCCCTTCGAGCGTCATTCCATCTACGCCCGCAAGTTAGCCGAGCGTGGCGACCTCCTCACCCATGACAAGGATGCCTCCGCTTGGCGACTGCTTGATATGCAGGCACTCATCGAAACCAACTTCGTTATCGTCCGTTCCGGCGACCGGCTACGCGACCTTGTCGAAGCCATCCAGAACTCTAAGCGCAACCTTTTCCCGGTCCTTAGTGACGACGACTGTTTCCTTGGTGTCATTGTCCTCGACGATGTGCGTAAAATCATGTTTCGTCCCGAACTCTACGACTCCGTCGTTGTCGACGACCTGATGCATCCTCTCTCCGAGGGAGACCTCGTACGTAGCAGCGACAGCCTCCGTGACGTGGTGGAAAGGTTCCGTGTAAGCAACCGCTACAACCTTGTGGTCATTGATGATGAAAACCGCTACCTTGGTTTCCTCTCGCGAGCCAATACCTTCAGTGCCTACCGCCGATTTATCAGCGCCACTAGCGACGAATAAAAAAGAAGAGCGCATGTCGCGTTCTTCTTCAGAGAGTTTTATCGATCTGGATGTTATTCCTTTTCCATTATTTTTTCGTAGAACAGCGCTATGGATGTGCTGAGCTGTTATCCACAGGTAGGTGATGGTGATTCTGGAAGATTTTTCTTCTCCAAGGGGGCATTTGTGGCCTTTTTCTCGCTGTACAAGTCCAGTGAGACGATGACGGCGGTGAAGGCCCAGAAGGGGACGGAAAGTTTGTCAGTATCGAGGAAGTTATTGAAAACTCCGTGGATATAGTAGGTAAGCAGTGACAGTGTGAATGCCAGAGCCATGCGTGCAGTGTGAGGATCTCGGGCTGTGCGGTAGACTCGTACGCCGGTGGCAAAGGTGGTGAGGAAGAGCAGCGCCACCAGCGTCACCCCTGGCACCCCCTGCTCGGTAAGCGGGCCGATATATTCGCTGTGGGCATTGCCTAGATCGCCGGCATTGGTGCTGATGGTAGAAAGTTGGTAAGAACGTTGGTAGCTGGCATAGAGGAACTGGTAGGTGCCAGGTCCACAGCCCAGTACGGGTTTCTCTTCCCACATCCGCAGTGCCGAAGCCCAACGGTTCAGACGTTCCAGGTTGCTGGCGTCGGTAGAGATGTTGGAAATGCTTTTCACCTGATCGGCCAGCGTGTAACTGCTGTCCTGGTGGTTCTTGCCTAACTTGTAGATTACGTCGCTCTGGTACATGAAGAAGGCTCCCACACCGAGGCCGAAGAGCAGTACCATCCACTTCACTTTCATGCCTAAGCGTATCAGTACATAGACACCTAGCACCCCTACCACGCTGATCCATGCTGCGCGGCAGTAGCTGAAAAACAGGCCGATGCACATCCCGGCAAAAAGCAGTAGTGAGAATACACGGCGCCAGCCTTTCATGCTGTGGGAGAAGATGAAATAGAAAGCTGCCGGCAGCATCAGTGCAATGACGCAGCCGTAGGCTGTGTGGTCGTTATAGAAAGGCTTCATCACTCGGTGCAGTGTCTGCAGGTCACTGAAGTTGCCCAGTGTCTTGCTGGTGGCAATGGCGATGACCGTCCCCAGTCCGATGGCATAAGCCCAGAAAAACTGTCTGATGCGGCGCTGGTCTTTGAAAATCTGTGCCGCGGCGAAGAAAAACGGCAATACGAACCACACCCTTGCCAAGGTGTATTTGAGTGATACCCACGGCAGTTCCGAGGTTGCCGACGTGAACGCCATCCATGCCAGCGACGCCAGCAGCAGCAGTGCCACTGGATGGCGCAGGATGCGAGTGTCATAGCTTTTCGATGCCAGGACACGAAAGAGGAACATTCCGGAGAACACAATCATCAGGGGCTCCACGGGCATCGACAGCTCCATGCCGGGCATCAGCGACATGTTCACCGCGAAGGGCGTCAGCAATGCCATGCAGAGCAATCCTGTCTCGAAGCGGGTGACGAAAAGCCACAACGCCAGCATCGCCAAAGGTACCATGGCAACCATGGCGTCACCTTTCCAGTACATCACCTCTAGCTCCAGCACTACAAAAACTGCCGTCAGTACCAATGCCAACAGCAACCCTTTGTTACGCTTCAGCCACGCCAACATCCGTCGCTTTTTTTGTTACTCCTCTTCTTTTTTGGCGAAAATCAGTAAGCCGAAGATGCACACTACCACGGCTCCCAGGCCACCTCCAAGGATGATGAGCATCCGTTTTGGATAGGCTTTCTTGTCAGATGGAACGGCCTTGTCGACACTATATTTATAGCTCACTTCCAGATCTTTGTCCACGCGTGTCTGTGTGGCTCGTGTCTGCAGGTCGGCCAGTTGTTCGCATTTGTCGGCGATGAGTTTGTCGCGCCAGTCGGTCTTGGGAAGACTTGCCAGCGAATCGATTTCATGCTCCATCGTGGCGCAGACGTTTTCCATCACCTCGGCGGCCGAGCGGGCTCGGTCCTGGTGAATTTCGTGGCATAGTGTATCGTACATCTCGGCGATGTAGTTGGCGATGTCGGCGGCCCACTGGGGATCCTGGTCCAGCACCCCGATCTCCACGCCGAGGAATTCGGTGCGCTTCACTGTGATGTTGCTACGGTATTGTTCGTCGAGTTTGAAGAACTTGTGCTCGTCGTCAGCGGGGATGCCGTAGTGTTCCATCAGATTGAAGTGGTCGCAGACAGCCTGTTGCATGCTGCGAGAACTAAGAATCTGGATGGCATATTCGCAGTCACGCTCGATGCCGTAGTCCATGAAATCAAGGCTGTAGTGGTAGTCCATGATGGCCTTGCTGAGACGGTTCGAGTTGGTGGGGAAAATCACTGCGCTCGACTTGTAGAGGGGCTTGATCATCCATGCCACAACGGCCGACGCGATGGCAGCCACCACAAACACCGTCAGAAGTATCTTCCACCAACGGCGGAAAAACTGACCTGTGGCCTTGTGGTCATACTGGTTGCCGAATCCTTTGGTCTCTTCTTGCATATCTTTTTACTTATTATTATTTATTCCTATTTTCTAGATTTAAAACAGATAACTCTTATTTGGTGAAATTATTGTCTCCGTAGAAAAATATTCCGCCAAAAACGCCGCCGTCAGCAAAAAGCATGCCAAACGTGCTCCGAAAGACGTTCAAACACCATACCAACACCGTATCATCTCCTACTATGGTAGGACTTGGTACGGTGTTGGTACGGTGATGGTATGGTGTTGGTACGATGTTATGTTGCTCTTTTTCATGATGTTTGTGTAATTTTGCAAAAAAAATGAAAAAAAATTTTGTCAGTATGAAAAATAGTATTACTTTTGCAGTGTTCTAGTTTACTAGTACACAAGTAATGAAAAATAAATTATACATTGAAAAACAAATAGATAGATGAAAATGACCTACAAAGAACATTGGGGAAAAAGAGATTGGGTATACGCCTTGACGCTGTTCGTGGTGTTCACGGTGGCGTTCTTCCTGTCGTCGCTGCTGATCGAAGGGCACGCGTTGAGATATGCCGTGGTGAGCGGATTGATTCACGGTGTGGTCTTTGCCGGCCTCTGGTGGCTGATGGATGTGTTGATTGCAGCCAATAAAAAGAAAAGTAATAATAAATAATAAAACAAACTAACTAATGATGAAAAGACTGATTTTTGCTATGCTTGCCCTGATGGCCGTATCGACGGCTACGGAGGCACAGAACGTCAAGGTGTCTGGCATAGTACGCGATGCAAAGACAGGAGAGGCTCTGCCTTTTGTCAACGTGGGTCTGATGCGACCTGCAGACACTGTGTTTATGCGTGGTGCCGCCACCGACATGCAGGGACGCTTTGAGATTCAGGACGTAAAAAAAGGTGACTATGTGATGCAGGTCAGCTGTGTGGGTTATGAGAGTGTCCTTCAGACTCTTAATGTCTCCAAAGACATCAAGGACCTTGTGCTCTCTCTCAAAGGTGGCACCCTGCTGGAGACTGTGGAAATTTCAGCCGACAAGCCACTCTATATGATGGATGGCGAGAAGAACCTATACAACACGCAAGGGGATCCGAGCATCCAGACGGGTACGGCCAGCGACGCCCTACAGAACGCTCCGGGCGTGGAGGTAGACGCCGAGGGCAACATCACGCTGCGTGGTGTGTCGAGCGTGGAGATATGGATCAATGACCAGCCGAGTCACATGAATGAGGAGGCCTTGAAGCAGTATATCAAGCAGATGCCCGCCAACGCTATCGAGCGCATCGAGGTCATCACCAATCCCTCGGCGCGCTATTCGACCACCGGTGGTGTCATCAACATCGTCACTAACCAGACGGTGACGCGCAACGAGTTGCTCTGCGTCGGCTTCCGCGCCAACACCATGCCGAGTCTCTCACCGTGGGTCTCCTATGTCTACGCCAACGAGAAATTCGACATGAACATCTACCTTAATGCCAACTTTAGCGTACATAAAATGTACTCCGATGGCACCAGCACTCTCTTCGCCCCCAATGGCGATACCAGCCGCTTCCAGAGTTCCAGCCGCGAGACACACTCGAAGAGCTACGGTGGTTATAGTGGTTTGAACCTCAACTGGAACATCTCGGACAAGACCCACCTGTCCACCTGGATGGGTGTCTACCCCTACTGGGGCAACAACTCCACCGAACTCGACCTCGTCTACCGTGAGTATCTACCCACGCTGCGCAATCTGGGCTACAACTACAAGCTCGACAATCCCGACGGCTTCGGCTGGGGCGGCTACATGGGCGCCTGGCTGGAGCACCGCTTCGACACCACGGGCCGCAAGCTCTCTGTCAGCTTCAACGGCAACACATGGAACGAGCACGGCATCGGCACCGAGACCTTCGCCTATGCCGACCCGACAATTGACAGCCTGATGCGCCGCACCGAGAAGCGCAACAGCAACCCCAGCGGCAGCGTGGAGGTGAACTACGCCCACCCCTTGAAGAATCAGATAGAGATTGAGGCCGGTGCGGAGGTGGAGTTCGGCGGTGGCACGGAATATCTGGGCCTCGACACCCTAGCCACTGACGGCTACCACGCCATCCCCCTGCGCACCAGTGACGGCGTGGAGCGTGGCACGCATCTCAGTGGCTACGTTACCTTGCAGAAACGCTGGGGTGGTTTTACCGCCAAGGTGGGTCTCCGTGGCGAGCAGAGCTGGAAGCACAGCGAATGGAGCTATCTGGACGGCGCCGGCAAGACCACGGTGGACACCGCCTTCTTCGGACTCGTGCCCAGCCTCCACCTCAGCTACCAGACCCCCACCTTCACCTCCTACAGCTTCAGCTACACCCTCCGCAACTCGACTCCCGGTATGACGCAGCTCTCGCCCTTTGCACGATACGAGGACTACAGCTACTCCATCGGCAACCCCAACTTGCTGCGTAGCTACACGCACAACCTCGAGGCCGCTTGGAGCAAATACATCATGGGCTTCGGCATGCTGAACCTCAGCGCCTACTTCCGTGCCAACACCGATGAGATTGGCACGATGACCTATGCCGGCTATGCTCCCGCCTATTTCCCCGCCACGCTGCTGGTCAACTACACCAAGCCCGAGAACATCGGCAGCAGCCACACCGAGGGTGTCGAGGCCAACATCACCTACCGCCCCACAGGTTTCCTCAACGTGAGGGTCAATGCCTCGGTGTTCAACTACGCCTATAACTACGAAGGCTTCAGCGACAACAAGTGGTCGTGGAGCGCCCGTGTCAATCTCTGGGCCAAGCTGTGGAACAAATTGGAGGTGTTCGCCAACGCTCACTATTCCAGCCCCCGTCTGGGACTCTACAGCATGAGTGTGGCCAACAAAGGCATTGATCTCGGTTGTTCGGCCGACTTCTTTGACCGCCAATTGAGTATCTACTTCAATGTCAACGACATTTTCGGCATGGCCCAATGGGGCGAAAATACCACCGCGCCTGCCTACCAGACCACCGGTAGTCAGAAATACGACTCGCGTTTCGTCAGCCTCGGCCTCACCTGGCGTATCGGTAAGATGGAGCTCGAAAACAAAGCCCGCCAGGGAGCCACCGACACAGGCAACATGCCTCAGATGTAGTAAACCAGTAGACAATAGTTAAGTAGACAGTAGTTAAGCCAATAGTGATTACAATTAAAAATTAACAATTAATAATCAAAAACAATAATAATATGAAACTTGTAACCGTTGAAACCCTTCTGGGTGTGAATTATGAAGAGATAGGTGTTGTCACAGGCAGCACCATCCAGAGCAAAAACATGTTTGCCGACCTCGGCCAGGGTTTGAAAGGCATTGTCGGCGGCGAGTTGAAAAGCTATACCGGTATGATGGAGAAAGCCCGTAACCAGGCTACGCAGCGCATGATTGAACAGGCCAAACAGATGGATGCCGACGCCATCATCGGCGTGCGCTATACCACCAGCGCCATCATGGCCCAGGCCGCTGAAGTGCTGGTATATGGAACAGCGATAAGGTATAAATAATCTGTAAAAAGAAATATTATGATAGAAATAAGAAACCTTGACTTCAGTTATAAGAAGACGAGCGTCTTCAACAATATTAGCCTCTCTTTCAAGGAGGGTAATATCTATGGTCTGCTGGGCGAGAACGGTGTGGGCAAGACCACACTGCTGAAGCTCATCTGCGGACTACAGCGTCCGCTGAACGGCACATGCACCGTGGACGGCGAGACCAGTTATCTGCGCCTGCCCTCCACGCTGCAGCGCATCACTTTTCTACCCGACGAAGTGACACAGCCCGACAACGCCACGCCTCAGCGCTATATGGATGAACTTAAGCCCTTCTATCCCTATTTTGCCCAGGCCACATTCCTGCATTTGATGCAGGAATTCGAGGTGGAGCCCGACCGCAAGTTCAAAGAGATGAGCTTTGGACAGCAGAAGAAGAGTCTCATTGCCGCTGCCCTCTCACTGGGTACCGACTATGTGTTGCTCGACGAGCCTACCAACGGCCTCGACATCCCTAGCAAGACCCAGTTCCGCAGCATCCTCAGCAAGCGCATCGACGACAAATCCACCATCATCATCTCTACTCATCAGGTGAAAGACGTGGAAAACCTCATCGATCCCATTGTTATCCTTAACAATAACTCGGTGCTTCTCGACGCTACGGTGCAGCGCATCATGGAGAAACTCTTCTTTGAGTATGGCGGCGAACACCGCGACAATGCCCTCTACAGCGAGATGCTGCCCGGTGGCTACCTTAATGTCATTCCCAATGAGACTGGCGAGGAGAGCCCAATCAACATAGAAGCCCTCTTCAACGCCGTGCTAAGAAACAAAAAACAAATCAAAGAACTCTTTGCGCTATGAATAATACTTTTGAATGGAACCGTTTCTGCGAAGTCGTGAAGAAAGACTTCCGTAATATGTGGCCCCTTTTCGGCCGCACCATGCTCATCCTGGCTCTGCTGCCCATGACGGTGTGGCTGCTTACTGTGGTGTTTCCTGTGGATACGGCTGTGCCGTCGGCTTTCCGTCAGTGGATGATCAAACTTGCTGCCATGTTGGCCGCTTGCATGACAGCTTCGCGAATGTACCGCACCTGGAACCTGCAGGGTGAAGGCATTTATTTCGCCATGCTTCCTGCCTCTAAACTAGAGAAGTTTATTAGCGCAGTCCTATTCTCGGTAATTGTCTGTCCCCTAGCGGTGTTTGTAGGCAGCGCTGCACTGGATATCATGGGCACTTTGCTGCCTTTTGGCGGTTACCGTGAGTGGTTGTGGCACCATGACCCAAACCTCTATGGTTTCGATATTGACACCACTCCAGGTATTCACTATGGACCATGGGGTCCGCTCTACAGCCTCTGCTATGTAATGAGTTTTCTAGGCAACACCCTCCTCTTCATGTTCACTTCGACTCTCTTCAAACGTCACAAGGTTCTGCGCACGTTCCTTTGGATTTATCTTATCGAATTTGTCTTGACGTTGCTGCTCATTCCGCTGATGAGTTCACCTTCGTTCGGCCATTGGATGATAGGTCTGGTCCGCGACCAAGGTTCCGAGGGTGTGATCAATCTTTTCTATGGCGGTATGTTGGCATTTGCAGTCCTCGAGGCAGTGCTGTTCGGCTGGCTCACTTGGCGTCGCCTCGACAGAATGGGCTATTGATACGATGTGTGAACGTGTAAATGTGTGAATGTGTGAATCAAGTTTGCACAAACCACTAACATATTAACGAATTAACGCATTAACACATTATTATTATGGAATTCAGAAAACAGAAACCGATATACCTGCAGATAGCCGACCGGCTGATGGAACAGATCCTAGCCGCCGAGCTCAAGGAGGAAGATCGAGTGCCGTCGGTGCGCGACGTGGCGGAAGCCATGGGCGTAAATCCAAACACCGTCATGCGCACCTTCGAACACCTCCAGGGCGAAGAGATCATCTACAACCGCCGCGGCGTAGGCTACTTCGTCAGCCCTGATGCCAAGCAGAAGATTCTCGCCGAACAGCGGCGGGAGTTCCTCGAAGAGGAGCTCCCGCTCATCAGACAGAAGATGCAGATGCTCGGCATCGACATCAAGGAAGTGCTAGCATAACTTCCATTGTTTCACCTCTGTTCTACCATTGTTCTCCCATTAAAATGGTTAAACAATGGTTAAACAATGGTTAAACAGAGGTCGAAGTGATTAAGAATGAGGCGATAACAAAAATCGTCCGCTGAGTGAAAGCCAAGCGGACGATTTTTATTGTTGAAATAGAGGCTCTTTATCTGATACGCTGGAAGACCATGGTCTGTGGCATCATATCCTCTTCGGGGTCGTAGTCGGTGTTCACGACAATAATAGTGTTGTCGCTGGGGTTGTAGGTGAAGTTCATGGTGGTAGTCTCTGTCTCGCCGGTATCCGGATCAGTCGCTGTGACAGTGATAACGCCGGTGTGGGTGCTCTCGTCATAAGTGTAGGTGAAAGGGCCGTCATTATTATCGCTCCCGCTGTATTCAGGCACAAGGACTCCATTGAAATAAGTGGTATACGACATGCTTTCTTGGGCAGTACCGGAAGTGGTGGTGGTGAATTCGAGTTTCAAGTTGATGCTGATTTCAGAAGTTACTGTCATCCCAGCTTCACTCTCGGTTATGGTTGTGTCGAGATGGTAGTTCCACATGGTTCCTTCGAGCGAGCCGGTGACGGGGCCAGGGTTGTCGCCCACCTTGGTCATGGTGATGCTGACGTTGCCCTGCTGGCCGGTGACGGGGAAGACGTTGCCCGTGAATGTGCAGGTGGTCTCGTTGAGGGAGGTGATGGTGTACTGGTAGGAGCCGCCACGGGGGGTGATGGTGATGGTGTTGCCGCTGATGCTCCAGCCGAAGTCGTTGTTCTCGGTCTCACCGTTGTGGTTGATGAGGCCGGTGCCGTCGGCATAGAAGCTGAGGATGAGGGAGCCCATCTGGCCAGCGAGGTCCTGACCGTCGAGCATGGCAGTGGTGATCTGCCAGTTGCCGAGGATAAGGGTGCTGTAGTTGTTGCCGGGGTCGGGGTTGTCGCCACCGCCGCCATTGACTTTCACCATGTGGATTTCGATGTTTTCGAGGAACTGTCCGTCCAATTCCATACGGGCACCCGTGAAGGTGCATTCCGTGGAGGTGATGTTGGTGATGTTGAAGTCCATCTGAACGCCACCGTGAGTCGTGGTGATGGTGATGACATTGCCGCTGATGGCCCAGTTGAATCCGTTGTTCTCGGTCTGGCCGCCATCGTTCATCAGACCGCTGCCGTTGGCGTTGAAGGTGAGTTGGATGCGAGCCACATAGGGTGTGATGTTCTGACCGTTGGAGGTGGCGTGGTCGATCTGCCAGGTGCCCTGAATGAGGGTGCTGTAGTTGTTGTCGTTGCCATTGCCGCCATCGTCGTTGTCCTTGTCGCAGGCGACGGTCAGACCCATGCAGGCCATCACGAACATGGCCATCATCATTTTTTTAATTGCTTTCATATTGTTTATAATTTTGATGAATAAAAAAAGGGTCTTATTCAAGTTCATCTGCACTCAAACCTACAGTCACACTCTTGCCGCTCGATTTACCTATATATTTGTATTTAATGCCCACTCCGGCATCTTTGCAAATACGCACCAGTTCGCTGACGGAGGGATCCGCCGCATCCGAAGTCATCGTCGATTTGAGGCTGGTTTTCATCGCAGCAACATTTTCTTTTAGGGCATCGATAGAAATCATGGACTCATCACATTCGCAGTAGGTGACGATATAATCTCCTTCACGCTGAAATTTCACCATCACCATGCCGTAACCCAAATCCATGGGCATCTGAAGGTTCGTCACTTCAATCTGCTTGGCGAGGAGTTCTTGAGGGTCTCGCTGGATTACATTGCGGTTTTTAATCTCATCGCTCGTCAGAACAGATGAAACACTATTCCCTGAGGATTTACCTACATAGACAAGCTCCAGTCCCATATCGGCCTTATCGATTAGGTCGAGAAACAAATCTAATGAAGGGTTGGACGAATTGGTCGCCGTTGAAACCACAAGTTCGTGCATCAACTCGGGATTGCTCTTCAACGCATCGATGTTGACAGCAGTCTCGTTCACTGTAAGCTCCATTACCATATTGTTGCCTTCGATGTCAAATCTTGTCATCTCACCGAGCATGCCCACAGGTATTGGCAGGCTCTTTTTTATCTCGTCCATAGCCAGGAGAAGAGTTTGACGTGACATTTGAACGTCTTCGGAGACTTCGGAAGTGGCCTTGCTGCTCTTGTTTTCGTCAGAGTCACTACGACTTCCGCAGGAGATAACCATGCTGATAACCGAAAGGGCGAACATGGCCATCATCATTTTTTTTAAAACTCTCATATCCAATTTTTTAAAAGGATTATACGCTTCTTTTACAAGTGCAAATATACAATTTTTTTCTTAAAAACAAAAAAATGCAACTGATTGAAAAATTGAAAAATCCATTCAGTTCGATTCGTCGGCATTGATTCTCGCACTTGCCACTTTGTTGCAGGTATCCCTTATTGTGCCGTGTGTTCCATCGAAGGCGTTTTCTCGTGGTCGATGCCGAAGGGATCGGGTTTTTCAACCTCTGTGATGGGGTATTTTGTCGACTGGTTCGACGAGTCTTTTCGGTATTCGAGCCCCCGTTCGGGACGGGCACAGTCGCTCATGTTCTGCTGGATGCGTTCCACGTCGTCGTCTGTCAAGGCACGGCGGGAGGAGGCGAAGCGTTCACGTTGGAAGGGGAATACGTCGGCCAATTCTCCGCTGTAGTAGAAGTCGAAGCCTATGCCACCAAAGGTATAGGTGCGATCTCCCACTTCGATGTGGCTGCCACCAGCCTTGGGGTCGGCTTTGGGCACGGACTGAGAGAAACCTACGTTGAAGAGGGTGAAGAGCAATTCAGGCCGATCGCTGATGTCATAGCCGGCACGGCGCCACTGCAGCATGGTCTGATGAAGAATACAGCCGGTGTAGATGAAGGAGTAGAGATGGTTGCGGTAGTCGACGAGACGATTGTAGCGCTCGGTGACATGGTCGTCGGTGGTGAAGTCGAGCAGGTTCTCATAGGCAGGCCCCATGTAGTATTCCGATGTGGGATCCTTGAGGTGTTCCTCGACAGCCTTGGCAGTGAACTCCTTGATGCCGTTGACGCCGTAGGAAAACTGGCTCTGCACGCTGAGCACCTTGACGGGACCGAGGTATTTCTTGTACATCTCGCGCTTGGAGTTGAAGAGGCGTATCTGCTCGCCTACAAGGCATCCCACAATGAGACGCGGCTCGACGCCTGTCAGCCGTCCAGCCTCGATGATGAGGGCGCTGTCGCGTAGGATGGCCTCTTTTAGTGCCGGCCATTCGGGACCGGTCATCCAAGGGATGACATTGCCCTCCTGCCGCTGCGGTACCTTGTCAAGGAGATGGGTGATGCTGCTGGTCAGTTTATCGAGGTCATGGTTCTCTCCCATATAGATCTTGGCTGCTTCGATCATACGGTCGACGACGAGGGGATTGTCGCTATGCTGTGCGGCATTGAGGATGAGGCGTGCATTGACAGGGTAGTAGCGTGCCAAAGCAGCCAACTGTCCATAACGGTCGGACCAGGCGGCATCAATCTGTTCCTGGGAGAGTTTGGAGTTTTTGATGTCGATATCGGACACGATGCTTCGCTCATTGGTGAACTGATCCACGGCTCCCCCGTTTTTGGTGAGCCCCAGCTGGAACACCGCCCATGCGCCGAGGATGGCAAATCCTGCCATGGCGAAGATCAGTTCTGCGATGTTCAGTGTCTTGCGCCACCAGGGGCGCTGCTTGAAGTCAATCCAAAGCTTTTTCACCTTGTCAAAAGTTAGACACTACTTTAAATTGTGCAGCCACGCTATCGGTTCAAACAGGGTGACGTCCATCAGCATGAACACTGCGGCACCGGCGAGATAGCCCACCAAAGCCAGCCAGGAGATTTTCTTCAAGTACCAGATGAAGTCGATTTTCTCCATGCCCATCACAGCCACACCTGCGGCGGAGCCGATGATGAGGATGCTTCCGCCGGTGCCGGCGCAGTAGGCCAGGAACTCCCAGAAGGCGTGGTTAAAGATAAAGGGATGCATTATGCCAGCCTCGTCGAGGGGGTACATACCCATAACGGCAGCCACCAGCGGCACATTGTCGACAATCGACGACAAGACGCCAATAATCAGGTCGATGAAGAAAAAGCCTATGCCGGTGGCTTCGAGCGTGCCGTCGGCAGTGGTCTGTGTGGTGAGGAAGGTGCTGTTGAGGCCGTTGGCGAGGCCGCCCAGGATGCCGGCGACTTTGAGGCAGGAGACAGCCATCAGGATGCCGAGGAAGAAGAGTATGGTGGGCACGTCGATGTGCTCGAGGGTGGAAACGGCGGTGGGCATCTTCATGCCGTCGCGGGAGTATTTGTGGCTGATGATTTCGGTGAGTACCCACAGGACGCCGAGGCCGAAGAGCATACCCATGTAGGGGGGCAGGTGGGTGATGGTCTTGAAGATGGGGACAAAGATGAGTGCACCGACGCCTACGAAGAGGATGAACTTGCGCAGGCGCGACGGCATCTCGAAGCCGGAGTCGCTCTCCTCGGGACGTTGGATTTCGCCTTTCAGCGTGGCTCCCACGATGAGCACCGGGACCACCATGCAGACGAGGCTGGGGATGAGGGTCTTGACGATGATGTTCAATGTGGTGACCTGGCCTTTGATCCAGAGCATGATGGTGGTGACGTCGCCGATGGGGCTCCAGGCGCCACCGGCGTTGGCGGCCAGGATGACCATGCCAGCATAGAGCCAGCGCTCCTTCTTGTCAGCGATGAGCTTGCGCAGCAGCGCAATCATCACGATGGCTGTGGTCATGTTGTCAAGCAGAGCCGAGAGGAAGAAGGTAAGGATGGAGAGAATCCACAGCAGCTTCTTCTTGTTGGTGGTCTTGATTTTGTCGGTGATGACGCGGAATCCCTGATAGTCCTCAATCAAGGTAACGATAGTCATGGCGCCCAGCAGGAAGAACACGATTTCTGCCGTCTCGCCGAGGTTCTCAATGAGGTTATCCGAGATGAATTTGTGCCACGTGTCGCTGTCCATATCGGGCTGCGCCACACCGTTGCAGAACATGAAGATGGTCCACAACAAGGTGCCCAGCATCAGCGCGGTGGCTGTCTTGTTGATTTTGAACGGATGCTCCATGGCAATGAAGAAGTATCCGAAAATGAATATGGTAACGAGAGCTACTACCATGATTTTTTTGAGTTAAAGTTTTTTGATGTTATAAGTTATAGGTAAAAGATTGTTATCGTCTTCTTTGTTGTTGCTGTTTTTGTTTCTGCATCTGCTCGGCTTGTTTCTGGAGCTCTTCGAGACGTTGCTGGAAACGGCTCTTCTTCTGTGTTTTTCCAGAAGCGTTCTTGGCGTAGGCAGCCATGTGGGCACGCACCTTCTTCTCGCTCGTGAACTTGCGGATGAGAATCATGGTGGTCATGGTGAAGGTGAGGGAGACCAGGTAGTAGAGGTTGAGTCCGGCGGACTGGCTGTTGAAGATGAAGAGCATCATGAAGGGCATGAAATACATCACGAACTTCATGCCGGGCATAGACTGTGAACTGGCCTGTTGCTTCATGGTGTACCATGTGTAGAAGAACTGCATGCCGAACATCAGCAGACAGAAGAGGGAGACGTGGTCTCCGTAGAGGGGAATGCTGAATCCAAGGTCAAGAACCGAGTCGTAGGTCGACAGGTCGTCACACCAGAGGAAGGACTTCTGTCTCAGCTCGATGGCTTGCGGGAAGAAGAAGAACATAGCAGTCAGGAAGGGCATCTGGAGCAAGACAGGCAGGCAACCCGCCATGGGGCTGTAGCCCGCGCTTTTCTGCAGGGCCATCATGGCTTGCTGTTTCTGCATGGCCTGTTCCTTTTTGGGGTACTTGGCGTTGAGGGCATCCATCTCGGGCTTCAGGATGCGCATGATGGCGCCGCCACGATAGCTTTTGTATACCAGTGGCAGCAGCAGCAGACGGATGATCAGGGTGAAGACGATGATGATAATGCCATAGTTCCAGTTGAACTTCTCGAGGAAGTTGAAGGCCGGGATGATAAGCCAGCGGCTGATATTCTTGGAGATGAATGTCCATCCGAGGGGCAGCATCTTGTCGAAGTCTTGGTCGAAGACTTTGAGGTCGCGGTACTTCGTCGGGCCGAAATAGAACCCCATGTCCATGCTCTTGGTCGAAACCATGTCGAGTTCTATTGTCGTCTGCATGTCGGTCAGATACTCGGGAGTAGCTTTCTGGGCCTGTTTGTCGGTCTTGACATCAAAATAAGCATTCTCGAAGGGGTGCGAGTTGGCGGTGAGGATTGCACAGAAATACTGTTGCTTGAAGGCTACCCAGTCGAGTTTTGTCTTCAGGTCTTTGTTGTCGTCGTTGCCGTCGGAGAGGTGGTCGACATCGTCGGCCAGAGGCTTGAAGTAGATGCTGGTGTAGGTACGCTCGCTTCGGGCACCCTCGCGGTGCTTCTCTTGGCGCATCATGCGGTTTTTCCAGATGAGGTCTGTGCGGTTGAAGTCTATCACTTTGTCAAGTCCCACAAAGTGGATGTCGAAATCCACCTCGTAGCTGTCGCCATGGAAAGTATAGGCAAACTCCAGATAGTGTTTTCCGACGGTATTGTCGAGCTCAGAACCGATGTCGGCACGCATCGCCACGACGGTCGAGTCGCTGGCATCGAGGCTGAGTTCCTTGCCGTCCCATTCTGTACCATTGACATAGGGCTTGAATTGCAGGAACCTTGTCTCGATGTTGCTGCAGGTGTCGGAGAAGGAGTAGTTCAGGTTGTCTTCACCGGGAGTGATCAGCACCAGGGGTGTCTTGTTGTATGTCTGATAGTCGGTCAGCGTCACCTTGTTGATCATGGCACCCAGGGTGTTCAACTCCACCTTCATGCGCTGCGTTGTCACAGGGATGATCTGTCCTTCCGAAGCTACCAGATTTTTGAACATGCTTGTCTTCGTTTGCCTGGCGGGGTCGTTCTCGACAGGGCTTTCTACTTTTGGCTGCTCGCCGTCTACGGTCTGCTGCAAGGTGTCGGTGGTCTGCTGCAAGGTGTCGGTGGACTGTTCGTCCGCCGTTGTCGCCACAGCCTGCTCCTTGTTGTCTGTTTTTTGCTTTTGGGTAGTGTCTCCGATCCAATACATGTACCCGACAAAGATGCCGAAAATGAGGACCAGTCCGATAATCGATTTCTTATCCATATGATGTGTTGGTTCTTATATCCTTAATTTCTAATTAATTACTGCTTCCTTGTGCGCACAAGGAAAAATGCAAATATACGAAATATTTTTAAAATAGGTGTTTACTTTTTAAAAATACATCATTATGATGACACAATATTTCCCTAATTTTTGCGTTTCAAAAAATATGAAAAAGATGTTTCTCCTTGCCGTGTTGCTTCTCCCTGTGACACTCCGTGCCTACGACTTCCAACTGGTCGTTTCCACTGGTCAGACTCTCTATTTCGACACCGTCCCGGGAGGTGTCAAGGTGGTCTATCCCCATGCCGGCAGTTTTGCCAACGCATGGGAGGGCTACAGCAAACCTACGGGAGACCTCTCCATTCCTTCTGCTGTCGTCTGGCAGGGAATTACCAGACAGGTGCTGGAGGTGGCCCCGGGAGCCTTCTATGGCTGCGATGGTATCACCTCACTCTCCCTCGATCATGGCATCGTCACCCTGGGTAACAGTGCTTTCAGAGGATGCTCCGGACTGACATCTATCTTCATACCCGCCTCGGTTACCTCCATAGGCAGCCAGACTTTCGGGCTCTGCACGGCGCTGACAGATGTGTGGATCTATGCCCCACAGCCACCCGCCACATCCGCCGCGGCATTCTATAATGTCTCGTTGACGGGATGTGTGCTGCATGTGCCGTGCCAAAATGCCGAGGACTATTCTGCAGAGACTCCTTGGATGTCCTTCGGAAGTATCGTGGCGATGCCCTGTATGTCGACTGTGAGCACTGCCGTGAACAATGCTTCCCGCGGTTCTGTGACGGGTGCCGGCTCCTATCCCTACGGTACGGTGGTGACCCTCACGGCCCAGGCTGTCGACGGCTATGCTTTCATCTGCTGGAACGATGGCGATACCTTGAATCCACGTACCCTTGTCGCCACTGCCGACACTTTTCTGAAAGCCATGTTTTTCCCTCTTGTCCACGACACCATAGACCTCACTCCGGTCTTCTATCGTTTGCAGGTGATGTCCGACAATAGCAGTCTTGGACTCGGTGTGGGGTCTGCCACCCTCCCTGACGGCACCCTCGCCGAGGTGTGTGCCCTGCCGTTCGACGGAGGCCGTTTTGTGGGTTGGAGCGATGGTATTACTGCCAATCCACGTCAGGTGACGGTGACAGGCGATATCACCCTCACCGCTCTTTTCGACAGGCTGGAGGTGCCCTCGACAACATCTCCGCAGTGGTCTGTCGCTGTGGAGGGAAGAAGTCTGGTCGTTGCCGCCCCCGAAGGACGGATGGTTTCTGTCTATGATGCCGGAGGGCGTGTTGTGGTGTCGGCTCCCATGGCGGTCTCACCCCTTTGTCTCTCGCTACCTGCTGCGGGAGTCTATGTCGTCTCGGTTGATGGCAAGGGAGCAAGAAAAGTGACTGTTGAATAATTTTTTTGTTCCGTATAGTTTTTTTTCGTATCTTTGCACTCTCAATTAAAAAGACATAAAACAACGATGAAACTGCAATTTATGGGTGCGACCCGCGAGGTGACGGGAAGCAAGCACTTGATAACTACTAAAAACGGGCTGAAGATTCTGCTCGACTGTGGCATGTATCAGGGAAAAGGTCTCGAAACAGATGCCATGAACCGGGATCTCGGTTTCAATCCCTCTGAAATAGATTATCTCATTCTCAGCCACGCACATATAGACCACTCGGGACTGATCCCCTACATATACAAGAACGGCTTCCGCGGTACCATCCTCTGCACCCCTGCCACGCGCGATCTCTGTGCCATCATGCTTGCTGATGCCGGACGTATCCAGATGCAGGATACGCAGACTTTCAACAAGAAGCGTAAGGCTCAGGGGCTCGATCCTGTGGAGCCCATCTACGACGAAGAGGACGCTCGGCAGTGTATGAGTTGCTTTATCAGCGTGCCCTATCACAAGAAGTTTAACATCGAAGGTGAGGTGACAGTGGAGTTTTTCGACGCCGGCCATATCCTTGGTTCAGCACTTGTATATCTTGAAATCAAAGATGGCCGACGGAAGATACGTCTTGGATTCACGGGCGACATCGGCCGCTATGACAAGCAGATATTGAAAGATCCGGAACCCTTTCCGCAGGTGGACTACCTCATCATGGAAAGTACCTATGGCGACCGTCTGCATGAGAGCCTCCAGAATGCTGAGCAGGACCTGCTGATGGCCGTACTCGACACCTGCACCAAAAAGAAAGGCAAACTGATTATCCCCAGTTTCGCCATCGGCCGTGCACAGGAGATTATCTATGCTCTCGACCGTCTGGAGCATGCCAAGCTCCTGCCCGACATTGATGTCTTCGTCGACAGCCCCCTGAGTATCAGCGCCACCAATATCATGCGTCTGCACACTGAGAGTTTTAACGACGAGATAGCCCAGTATTGCAAGACCGACCCTGACCCCTTCGGCTTCGATAGGCTGCACTATATACAGAGTGTTATGGAGAGCAAGCAACTCAACATACGTCATAAACCCTGCGTCATCATCGCCGCCAGTGGCATGATGGAGGCTGGGCGTGTGAAGCACCACCTGGCCAACCACATTGAGAATCCCTCCACCACTATCCTCTGTGTGGGTTACTGTGAGCCTTCGACACTGGGCGCCAAGATTATGCGTGGTGACGAGGAGGTCTCCATCTTCGGCCAGCGCCACAAGGTGCGTGCCGAGTTGCGCCGTATCGACTCCCTCTCCGGACACGGCGACTATAAGGAGATGATGCGCTACATCGGTTGTCAGGATAAGAAGAAAGTCAAGGGCCTCTTCATTGTCCATGGCGAGGAAGAGACGCAGAAACACTTCGCCGCCACCCTCAGCGCCGATGGCTGGAAGCATATTGTCATACCAACGTTCCGTGAGGAGGTGGAGCTGTGAGGATGCGTCTGCCCATAATGTCAATGGCCTTTGTCCTCTTCTGTGGATGTTCGCTCCGTGCGTCCGACGGCCGCGACGACACTGTGGCCCTCGAGGTCAAGGATCTCGAATTGCCGCTCTATGCGGCAGACGAGGATATCGTTGTACATATGGGCTATACGGCCTCCTATAATCACCGGACCTTGGTGTCCGACTGGGTGGCATGGGAACTGACGGCCGAGGAAGTCGACGGCACCAACGAAGGAGATTACAGCTTCAGTCGCGACCCTGACGTGGCATTTCCCAAGGCCAGCCGCGAGGATTATTCACGCAGTGGGTGGGACAAAGGCCACATGGCCCCCCGGGCCGATATGAAATGGTCTTGTAAGGCATTGGAAGAGAGCTATTACTTTACCAATGTCTGTCCGCAGAACCACGAGATGAACAGCCAGGCATGGCGCAAGATAGAAGAACTTTCGCGCCGGTTGGCAAAGCACTACGGACGTGTGTATATCATCTGTGGCCCCATTTTCGATGAATACAGGTTCGGTAAGATAGGGCAGGGTGGGGTGCAGGTGCCCGACCGCTTCTTCAAAGCATTGGCATTCAGCACAAATAAAGGATATAGGACGGTGGGCTTCGTTGTCGACAATACGTCACAGAGTTTCTCTCCTCGCCATTATGCGGTGAGTGTCGACAGTGTGGAAAGTCTGACGGGCAGAAATCTCTTCCCGATGGTGGATGAAGTGGCGGAGCAGACATACGACTGGAATTTTTGGAATCATTAAACATAAGTAAAACGACTGATGAAAACAAGGTATTATCTGATTCTTCCCATAATTCTCAGCCTGACGATGGTAGCTTGTAAGCAGGATGCTAAGGAAGGCGTTGAGGAGACCGCTGCTTCCGCGTCGCAGGGCAATATGACGCAGGTCTATGTTGTCGATGACGATGGCGGCGTGAAACCGGCGGAAAACATAGAGACTGCTCCTGTCACCGAAAAGGAGGAGGCGACACGTCCGACACCTCCTGTCCAGACCAAAGCCAAGGTCAAGGCAACCCAGACTCCGGCTAAAGTCAAGAGTGCGCCGGAGACTATTTATGTCGAGACTTATGGAGCCCAGGGCAAGGTGTGGGGGCATGTCACCATGAACGGTGACCGTGGCACAGGCACTATCCACGACTTCGACGAGAACACGCTCTCTGTCACCGTCACACGACATGGCAACGAGCTTTTCGCCGTCGACCAGAACTCAAGACAATATGTATTTAAGTTGAAACAAAATAAAACACAAGAATAATGAAAACCACGCAAGAGTTACAGCAGATTGCGACACAGGTGCGCCGCGACATTTTGAGAATGACCACCAACGCTAAAAGTGGTCACCCCGGTGGCTCTCTCGGCACCGCCGACTGGTTCACCGCTATGCAGTTCAATATCATGGACTTTGACCCCAAGAATTTCACTATGAGCGGCGAAGGTGAGGATATGCTCTTCGTCTCGCAGGGCCACATCACGCCGGTCATTTACAGCACCATGGCACGACGCGGTTATTTCCCTGTGGACGAGCTGAAGACCTTCCGCAAGTTCGGTACCCGTCTGCAGGGACATCCCTCCACTGAGCATGGCCTGCCGGGTATCCGCATGGCCAGCGGTTCGCTGGGACAGGGCATGAGTGTCGGCGTCGGTGCCGCCCTCGGCAAGAAAATGAGGGGTGACAAGCACATCGTCTACACCATGCACGGCGACGGCGAGCTTGAGGAAGGCCAGATTTGGGAAGCCGTCATGTTCGCCGGCGCCAAGAAGGTCGACAACCTCATCGCCACTATCGACTATAACAACCAGCAGATCGATGCCACCGTCGACGAGGTGATGACCCTCGGCGACCTCAAAGCCAAGTTCGAGAGCTTCCTCTGGAAGGTCGTCGTCATCGACAATGGCAACGACATGCAGCAGGTGCTCGACGGTATGGCCAAGGCCAAGGCAATGAGCGGTCAGGGAAGTCCCGTCTGCGTCATCCTTACTACCAAGATGGGCTATGGTGTCGACTTCATGCAGGACACCAACAAATACCATGGCAGCGTGCTCAGTGCCGACGACCTGCCCAAGGCTCTCGCACAGCTCCCTGAGACTCTGGGCGATTTTTGATAGATATTGTCTATAGTATAGAGCCCACAGCGCAGATACTCTAGTGTAGCAGCACCGCCACTGCCTCGTGATAACGAGGTAGGGTGGTGCTCTTCATAATATTCTTTTTTAGCTTCCGGTCGATGTCCGTGTATTCCCAGAACGCATGTAATCGTGACAGTATCTGGCTGTCGCCGAAGAGGTGTTCTGTGGCGTGGTGGTAGGCGATGGCGTGCATGTCGCGCAGTACCTCTGCAGGCTCTTTGTCACTAAGTATCCACGGCCTCGCCAAAAGTCCACGCCCTATCATCACCCCCTTGAACTGTGTGTCAGCCCAATTCTTAATTATTAATTCTTCATTTTTAATTTCAACGATGTCTCCATTATACACCATCGGGTGACGGCACACCTCAATAAACCTGCCGAACGCTTCGCGGTCGGCCTTCCCTTTGTACTGCTGCCATCCGAGACGCGGATGCAACGTGACATGCACCAGAGGCATCTCGTTAATTATCGGCATCGCAGACAGGCCTTCATCTTCGCGTTCTTGTCCCAGACGCATTTTGACAGAGAAGATCACCTCGGGTCGCCGTTGCATTTCTTGGAGTATCTCTTCTACCTTGTCAGGGTGTTGCAGCAAGCCGCTTCCGCGACCGGCATGTGTCTGCATCGGGAACGGGCAGCCCATATTGAGGTCGATGCGTCGCCACCCTTGCTCCTGCAGCTCGTCGCACAGTCGGGCGAACTCGTCGCCATCGCGGGCAATCACTTGCGGCACTGTAGGCACGCCAGCGTTGGCGGCAGGATCTGTGTCACGCAGGTCTTTCCGCCGCGCCTCTCCTTTTTCAATCCTCACAAACGGTGTGTAATATTCATCCACTCCGCCGACGCACTCCCAGTGCGCCCGCCGGTAGGCGGCATCGGTATAGCCCTGCAGTGGCGCGAAAGCAATATAACGGCCGTTCATTCGTAGTGGCGGATGCGGACGTCGATGCCAGGTAGTTGCGTGGGGATGCCACTGATGTCGGTGTCGCCGTAGTGGTAGGGGAAGAGCACTTTGGGTTTTATCATCTTGGCAGCATTCACCAGTTGCTCCGGGGTCATGGTGTAGGGTTGGTTGCAGGGGAGGAAAGCGATGTCGATGCCTGCGTCCTTGAGGTCGCCCATCTCGGGGATGTCCTCGGTGTCGCCGGCGATGTAGATGCGCAGGCCGTCGAGGGTGAGGATGTAACCGTTGTCGCGCCCCTTGGGGTGGAACTGCAGGTGCCCCTCGGTGATGTTGTAGGCGGGTACGGCCTCGAGGGTGATGTCGTTGGCAAGTGTCAACTTGTCTCCGTTCTCCATCGCAGTGCCGGCACAGTACATCTCCACACAGCGGCGGTTCATGACCAGCTGTGTCTGCTCGGTGGCGAGCAGGCTGAGGGTCGCCGAGTCGTAGTGGTCGAAATGCTCGTGGGTAACCAGCAGGATGTCGGCTTTCGGCATCGCGGTGTAGTCCACCATGCGGTCGCGCAACTTGCTGCAGGGGTCGATCTCTATCTCGCGTCCGTCGTATTCAATGCGTATGCTGGAATGCATCAAAGCGTGGATCTTCACCAGCTTGCCGCTCTTGGTGACGAAGATGTCGGTCTCCACCGTCGTTGTCGGCTTGCCGGCCTTCTGCCAGGCGAGGATGCCTCCGTCGAGGTTATACACCGTGCAGCCGTTGGCTACCAGTTGTTCAGCGGCCTTGAGGCTACGGCGTCCGCCGCGGCAGTAGACGGCAACCTCTCCTTTGATGTCTTTAATGCGTTCGGCGAAGTCGTCAGCCTTCACATCGATATTCTCCGCTCCTGCGAGGTGCCCTTCGGCATATTCCTTGGGGGTGCGCACATCGATGAGCCGCACCTCCTTTTGAGCCATAACCTTGGCAAATTCCTCTACGCCGACGGTCTTCACCGCCTCGTTGTTTTTTCCGTTTCCGCAGCCGCCGAAGAGGGCTGCAAACATTGTCATCATAAGTATACGTTTCATTGGGAATTCGTTAATTCATTAATGTGATAATAATTCACCTTCGGCCACGATGGCGGCGGTGCCGCCGACGTAGACAGTGCCGTTGGGAGCGATTCGGGTGGCCACCACCGAAGGTCTGCCCATCGTCTCTCCTTGGAGGAAGGCGAAGTCGCCCTGCGACGGGATGACACCATTGGTCGCAAGATAATGTGTCAGCGCGGCATTAGCGGTGCCAGTGGCTGACTCCTCCGGGATATCGTAGAGCGGGGCGAAGTCGCGCACAAAGGCAGTGATTGCTTGATTGCCTGTGGTGTGCCGTCGGCTTGGCCGACAATGCTTGATTGTTTGAGTGGGAAGGGCGAAGACGTGGAAGCTGCAGGCATCGTGCACTTTGGTAATGGCGGCAATGGCCTCCATATCGGGCTGCAAAGCGTTGAGGGTCGCCACATCGGGGACAGGAATCATGATATCCTTGAGGCCGGCATAGGCAATTTGCATAGGCAGTGCAGGACGGTAATCGGCGATGCCGAGAGCACGGTAGATCGGCTCTGTATCGGTGATGGTCTCAACGATGCGGGGTGTGGCCATTTGCATCATCACACGCTCACCGGCGTCTATCTTCAAGTCGCCTGCCAGTGTGTGGCAGAGGCAACGCCCTTCGGCCTGTCCGAGGCGGTGCAGCAGGGCAAAGGTGGCCACGGTGGCATGGCCGCAGAGCTCCACCTCGGCCTTTGGCGTGAAGTAGCGCACATGAGCTTCGAATGTGTTATTGTGTGAATGCGTTATTGCGTGAGTAAATCGCACGAAGGCGGTCTCGGAATAGCGCAGTTCCGCTGCCACCTGCAGCATCAGGCGCTCGGCGGGGAACGGCTCGTCCCCCAACAGCACCACTCCGGCGGTATTTCCGCCGAAGGGGCGGTCGGTGAAAGCGTCGACAATATAGTATTTCATCATTCTCTATGTGGGTTGTTTTCTGTATCCAATCCTGACAGGGCTCCCATTGGCGGTGTGCGGGCAATCTCCGCCTTGGCGTTTTTTTTGCGATGCAAAGATAGGATTTTTTTTCGAATCAGGAGTGGCTGTGCTTCATGTTTTTCAAAAAAAAGTGTATTTTTGCACTTCGGAATGAGACACCAGGCAATGCGGCATATAATTTCCATCTTGCTGTTGGCCATATATTTGCCGGCAGTGGCATTGTCGTCGGTACATGTGCATCATCATACCGTTGATGCCCACGACGACTGTCTGCAGTGCTCCGGTCATTTCGAAAAACAGCATCATCATCAGTACGACTGCCACTATTGCACCTTTCTCAGCCTCGCCTATCTTGGCCAGGCAGAGGGGCAGTCGTCAATAATCCTCCCTGTCTCGGAATGCTGCTCCGTCGATATTGTTGCGGGAACAGAGATATCCTGTCACGGGGTGAGTTTGCTACGGGCGCCACCAGTGGCCTGAACTCCACCTGCATAAAGGCAACAGTTTTAATACGGACAATCAAGCGCTACATGCTGCATCGCTATAGGTTGTCGTTGTTGGCTATGTTGTCTGATCATTACTTCTGTCACCAATAACAATTCAACAATCATGCAATGAAAAAGATAATCATCACTATAATAGTAGTTTTTCCGCTGATGGCTGCGGCACAAAGCCATCGCGACACCCTCCGTTTGCGGCAGGTGGTGGTTACCGCCACGCAGCATGCCACCACACGGAGCGAAGCCCCCAGTAACGTGGGCGTTATCGACGACGAACAGATGGAGGCGGCGGGGGCCGTAAACCTCGGTCAAGCCTTGAACTTCAGCACAGGCCTCCGTGTGGAGAACACCTGCCAGAACTGCGGCGCCAACGAGGTGCGCATTAACGGCCTCGGACAGGCCTACTCTCAGATACTCATCGACAGCCGCCCTTTGAATAGCGCACTGGCTGGTGTGTACCTGCTCGACCAGCTTCCCACGGCTCTCATCGACCGCATTGAGGTGTTGCGTGGGGGAGGCTCGGCGCTATACGGCAGCAATGCCATTGCCGGCGTCGTCAACGTCATCACCCGCGAGCCTCGCAGCAACGGCGCTTCCGTGGGCAACACCACCCAGCTCATCGGGAACAAGGCATGGGATTTCAGCAATTCGTTCAACGCCTCGGTGGTCAGCGACGACCGTCGGGCGGGCATTGCCGTTTTCGGTCACAACCGCAGTCGCCAGCCTTATGACCATAATGGAGACGGCTACTCGGAGGTGGGGAAACTGAAGGCCCGCATGGTAGGCTTCCGAGGTTTCCTGCGAACCTCCGACTTCACCAAGCTGAATCTCGAATATCACAATATTCACGACTTCCGCCGCGGCGGCGACCTCTTCGACCTGCCGTCGCCCTTGGCGCACATCTCCGAAGGCGGCGAACACGACATCCACAGCGCCAGCCTCAAATGGGACTGGCTGCCTGCCAGTGGCATACGCCATGCTTCGATTTTCGCTTCATTGCAACATGTCGACCGCCAAAGCTACTACGGCGAGCGCGAGGACGATGAACCCATAGGCACCGCCTATGGCTACACGCAGGACCTCACGCTCAACTACGGCGCCCTCTACAGTCGCCATTACGACACGCTCTGGTTCCTCCCTTCCGAGTTCACCGCCGGCATCGAGCATACCCTCGACAGGCTTCAGGACCACACTCTCGACAGCCCCGACACACTGCATCAGCATATCGGCATCTTCAGCGCCTACCTTCAGAATGAATGGAAAGACAGCCGTTGGAGCATCCTCCTCGGTGCCCGCATGGACAAGCACACGATGGTCGAAAACCCCGTCGTCAGCCCTCGTCTCAACCTGCGCTACGCTCCCAGCGACCACCTCACCCTCCGTGCCGGCTATGCATCAGGCTTTCGTGCCCCGCAGGTCTATGACGAAGACCTTCATGTCGGGGCCGTGAATGGCGAACTCTACAAAATCACCAACGCCCCCAACCTGCGCATGGAACGCTCGCATTCGCTTACCGGCTCTGCCAATTACTGCTTCCATCTAGGCACTCTCGAGGCCGATCTGCTCGTCGAGGGGTTCTATACCCGCATCAACGACGCTTTTGTCAACGAATTGCTCTTCGACGACACGACGAGCGGCTACATGCACTACGAGCGTCGCAATGCCGACGGCGCCGAGGTGATGGGTCTCAATGCCGAGATGACCCTCTCGCCCGTGGAGACCATGCGTCTGCAGCTAGGCGGTACCTGGCAACGCAGCCAATACACAGGACAAGGGAAAGAATGGGACGAGGGTAAGTACGAACAGCGTATGGAACGTACCCCCGACATCTATGCCTACCTTACGGGTGTCTACACTCCAACAAAGCACCTGCGCCTCACGGCCACAGGCATCTTCACAGGACCTATGCTGGTGTATCACCACGAGGTTGAAGAAGGGACCAAACACGGCGGTGAAGGCCATGTGCACCGGGTAATCACCGACTCTTTCTTCGATCTCTCCATCAAGGCTACCTATACCATACCCTTTGGTGAGAGCTCCGAACTGGAACTTATCATTGGCGTTCAGAACCTCTTCAACAGCTACCAGCGCGACCACGACAGCGGTCCTGAGCGCGACGCCGGCTACATCTATGGCCCCTCGTTGCCCCGCACCGTCTTCGCCGGCGCCAAGATAGCTATATAAGCAGAGGCGTGCCATTTGGGCACGCCTCTCGGTTTTCGTTCAACAGAACAAACTGTCAAGGAGCAACGAACATTACCTGACGGGGGAAAATGGACACTTCTTGCCGATGCACTGCTCGTTGATTTGGCTGCGGGAGCAGGTGACTTCGGGCTTTTCCATCTCCACACCGAGGTTCTCCTTCACGAAGTCGATGGCCGTGAGCACCGAGAGGTAGGAGTCGCGCTTGCAGCAGCGAGGGCCGCCATTCTCTGCCACCTGCTCCAGCGCGCGGGCGGTGCAGAGGTTGCAAAGCCGCCAGGTGTCGGTCGAGAGGGGGGTGTTGCGGGTCGCTATAGACAGGAAGATGCCCGTGCTGATGCTTGCGCCGCAGGCGCCCATATATCCGCAAGCGCCACCGGGCACCTGCTCGCCGCGTTCACGCATCTCGGCAAGGGCCTCTTCTAGGTTGAGTTTGCTGCTGTCGGGCAGGCAGTTATTGTAGGCCGTCAGCAGGGCTGCGCCCACCAGCACATGGTGCGTGGGCCCGTGCATGGGACACTCCGGCTGCGACATCAGCTTCTCTAAAATCTCAATTGGATTCCGCGAGGTCTCCTCCATACACAGCGCCACCACGGGGTCGACCGCTGATTCTGTAATGGTCTCAGCGGTGGGTACGCTCTCTTTCGGTGCCTCCTTGCACGATGTGGCCGTCAGTGTCATCATGGCCGCCACAACGATAATTGACAGTATTTTCTTCATTTCTCAAATGCTATTACGATGCAAAGATACGCTTTTTCTCTGGATTAAAGAAAAATATTTTGCCGTGTGGTATCACCATCTTCCAGAATTGCATGGCGAGTCTGCACATACAGCACTTAAAGAACGATATCGACCAATACCTTAATTTAGCAACAGAAACTACCCAAAAGATTGGGAATACTACCCCAAAGGCAATTCTTGACTACCTTAAAGAGCAGTCAACGGTCAAATTACATTTTGCCTTGGTATATGGTAAATATGGGGTTCCTCTATCCATGTCCTTGGATAGTACCTTTACGGCGTTAAATACTAGTGATGGTAATGCATTCTTTTTCTAATTATAGTAAAATTAGTATATCACAATAAACTCATATAAGTTAAAAACAAGTCAAAGTTTAAAAAATATTTTGCTGATTCAGAAATTGTTTGTATTTTTGCAACGTCAAAAACTAATAATAGCAATACAAAATATACTAATAATCATAATACAAAATAAACTAACAATAGCAATACAAAATAAACTAATAGGAATACAGGAAATAATAATCGCATTGACATAATAAAACAATAATATGGCGACAATACAGGAAAAATTGGCAGAATCGCTGGAAGTTCTGAAAGCATTTCAAGATGCTCATGGAGATAATCTGGTGATTCAAGGGGCTGATACATTGGGGAGGACTCATACCGAACGATTGGTGAATAGTGGCTATCTGCAAATGGTCATCAAGGGTTGGTATATTCCGTCGATGCCGGGGAGAGAAGGAGACTCCACAGTATGGTATGTGTCGTACTGGAGTTTTGTGACGGCTTATTTAAACAAGAAATTCGATGGGGCATGGTGCCTGTCGCCAGAACTATCGCTCTATTTCTACAGTGGCAAGACAGTAATTCCCAAGCAGCTGATTGTGCGTAGCGAATCCGGAACGAACAATGTTCTTCAACTACCTTTTGGGACATCCATTGTGGACATCAAAGCCACACTACCTCCAAATGTATTTCAGGAATCGCGCTATGGAGTACGGTTATATCCAATGGAATATGCCCTGTTGATGGTGGGGCCTGATTATTATCGACGCAATGCATTGGAGGCAAGGACTTGTCTGGCCAGTATGAAGGATGTGTCGCCATTGGTATCGGCTGCAATTGATGGGGGGCACACTACCCGTGTGGGGCGAGTTGCTGGTGCGCTACGCTCCATCGGTCGTGAGGAAATGGCCGATGAGATACTGCGTATGATGCGTCGGGTGGGTTATACGGTATCGGAAGAGAATCCGTTTAAGGAGAATATAAAGATGGAGGTATTTGCAGAATCACCGTATGCAGCGCGTATCCGCTTGATGTGGATGCAGATGCGGAAAGTAGTACTGGGAATCGTGAGTGCTAAACCTTCAAAGAAAGATGCTGCATCAGTATTAGCCATGATGGATGCCACGTATGTGAAAGATAGTTACAACTCCTTGTCGATAGAGGGGTATAAGATTACAGAAGAGTTGCTGGAGCGTATCCGAAGTGGCAACTGGGACCCGGAGAAAGACGAGGAAGACAACGAACGTCGAAACACGTTAGCGGCAAGAGGATACTACCAAGCGTATGAGTTACTGAAGCAAGGGGTAGCAGGATGCTTTTCGGGTCAGACGCCTGCGCAGTTGTATGTGAAGGCGCATCAAGACTGGCACTTTCAGTTGTTTGAGCCATGCATTAGAGCTGGCATTGTGAAAGCGTCGGATTTGATAGGATACCGCAGGAGTCAGGTGTATATCCGAAACTCGATGCATACGCCTTTGAATCCAGATGCCGTACTGGATGCCATGAGTACCTTGTCTGATTTGATGACAAAGGAGGACAATGCGTTGGTGCGTGCCATTTTAGGGCATTTCTTCTTTGTGTATATCCATCCATACATGGATGGCAACGGACGCACCGCTCGATTTGTGATGAACAGTCAGTTAGTTACAGCGGGCTACCCCTGGGTAGTGGTTCCCATGAGTCGCCGTCAGGAATATATGGATGCTCTGGAGCAAGCAAGCGTGGGAGAGGACATCGAAGCGTTTGCACGATTTGTACAGAGTTTGATGTAGTTTATGTTTACTGCTATTGATCGAGATGATCGAACTGCCCTCGAAGGAGCTGCTGCAACGCCAGCTGCACAAAGGCCTGGAGGCCGCCCGCCAGCGTTGGGAGAATTGCCCGGAGGACTGACCGCTAAAGATTATTTTGCCAAACAAGAAAAGATTTGTATCTTTGCAACGTGAAAATATGAGAACCAAAGACATGGATAAAACCACAGAAACAGTACCGGTTCGAACATTATTGGTCGACGACCTGCGGCAGATAATCAACCAGACGCGCAACCGCGTTGCCGCCAATGTCAACGCCGAACTCACCTTGATGTATTGGCATATCGGCGAGCGCATCAATCGAGAAGTGCTTGGTAACGAGCGCGCTGAATACGGGAAACAAATTGTGTCGCAGGTTGCGACACAATTACAACTTGAATATGGGAAAAAAGGGTTCGAACTGCGAAACATAAGAAGAATGATGCAATTTGCCGCTCGCATCCCCGATTTCCAAATTGTCGCGCAACTTGCGACACAATTGTCTTGGTCTCATTTCATGGAAGTTATACCATTAAAAGATGACCTCCAAAGAGAATTCTATTTAACATTAGCAGCATCTGAGAAATGGGGACGTAATCAGCTGCGCAAGGAGATAGACGGCAT